>Ga0172378_10000031_pt1 | contig 97388 bp, 89 predicted proteins | sample GrowelOW332metaG_FD_119755 | JGI IMG/M metagenome (GOLD analysis project Ga0172378, IMG submission 119755) | Groundwater microbial communities from an aquifer near a municipal landfill in Southern Ontario, Canada - Pumphouse #3_1 metaG | ecosystem: Environmental > Aquatic > Deep subsurface >... | reverse complement strand
CGCTGATTTCAACGACCTTAGAGAAGGTGACACTGTCACTTTCGAAGTAAAGGACACTCCGAAAGGTCCGGCCGCATCTGACGTACAGAAGGCTTAATATCTTTCAGAAAAAACATCCCGGATCTCCGGGGTGTTTTTTTGTTGCGGGCGAGATCTATTACGCCTTGTGAACGGGTTATGTGATGCGGACCACAAGTTAATTTGGTATAAACAATGACCATTTCGCGCGCGACGATTGAAGAGTATCGAGCAAAAGAGTATAATTCCATTGATGGGACTGACGCATAAAAATCAATTAGTTGGAAAAACATGAAAAAAGAATTGAAGTCGGGTATGATTTATTATTTGTCGCTGATCGGATTCTTTGCTATTTTCTCGACTACGATTTCCAAAAGTCCGGTGTTACCGCTATATGTGAAAGCGTTGGGTGGGGACGAAATGACCATCGGATTGATTTCCGCTTTCTCACCGTTGGCGGGAATACTCTTCAGCTTTCCCGTGGGTTTGATGTCGGATAAAATCGGGAGAAAAAAATTGTTGATGATTTCCGGAGGCATCTTTTTGATTTGCCCTTTACTGTATTTGGCGGTCGGCACTCCCATGTGGCTTATTCCTGTCAGGTTTTTTCATGGCATGGCGACCGCCATTTTGGGGCCGGTGGTGTCCGCGATGATTGTTGAAAAATATGCGAGTTCCAAAGGAGAAAAACTCGGATTATATTCTTCGTCGACATTGGCGGGTCGGGCGCTGGCTCCCATGTTGGGAGGTTTCATTCTTTCCCGTTTCGCACAGCCGGGAGCATCTCTGGCGAGCTATAAATATGTTTATGTCGCCGCTTTCATTCTGGCAATTCCGGTCTTTGTTTTGACTATGCTTATCAAGGATGAGAGCAAAGGCGGTGCGAAGGTGAACACACGTGATTTTTATACGGATCTGAAATATTTTTTTGCCAACAAAAAATTAATATCGACGGCCGGCGTCGAGATGGCGATATATTTTGCTTATGGCGCTTTTGAAACTTATTTGCCTTCGTATCTGACGCAGTTTAATGTTTCGGCGGGGGAGATCGGCGTGATTTTTTCCACGCAGATCTTGGCTATCGCGCTTTCCAAGCCTCTGTTCGGAAAAATGGCGGACAAGGTCGATAAAAGAAAACAAATCTTGCCGGGGGCGTTGCTGTTGGGGCTGTCAATCGGGGCCTTGGGATTTTTTCATTCCGTGACAGCAGTCGTCATTTTGGGATTGCTCTTTGGGTTGGGACTTTCTTTTTCCACGGTTGCAACCGGCTCCTATGCCGCGGAGGTGACCAGCCCCGAAAAGCTCGGCTCTTCTCTGGGTGCGCTCTCGGCCATCATGGATATCGGCCAGACGGTCGGACCGCTCTTGACCGGCATCGCCATCACATATTTTTCTTTCCGGCTCGGCTTCGCGTTGTCTTTGGCGCTCATAGCGATAACGGCATTGATATTTTATATTTTCAATCGCGAGAGATAAACTCCATCCGTTTTAAAAAACAGAAATCTAGTTTTGCATTCGGATCACATCAGAAATGATGTGAAATGCTGCGCGAGAACGTTCTGTCCTGCATGGTTCACACCATTTCTGGTGTGGTCCAAAATTCATAATACAAAATACAGCAGATATGTCAGGGGCTGTCTGCTGTTTAGATGTATAATTGGAATCATAAATTGTTTGCGTATGGCCCAGAGAACCTTTGATTTTTTCAACTGAACCTATATCAGAAAAATCGCCCAGATGGCGATTTTCGATTTGCGGGGACTGCGGAACGACTTTAGAACTATGGATTGGGGAAAAGGTGGCAAAAGAATTGAATTTCGAAAGGCTGGAAAAATTTTTGGTTAGATAAAAATTACAATAAAAAACAACAGATTTAAATTTGTTGTTTTCTTTTCTAAACCTGCAAATGGTGTTTTGTAGGCTTGGAATTTGAAAGGGGATAAACTGTATAGTATTTTTTTACAATTTATTTCCCCTTAGCTCCAGGGTTTTTATCTGCCTATTTTCAGATTTCGAATCACACCAAGGATCTGGCTGTGCGGCTCCCGGGTGCTTGCAATGAGCTTGATAATCTTGCTGTTTGTTGTGGCTAACTCACGGTTTCCCCTGACAAATCGATTTATGTCATCTTCGTCTGTTTGGATTTCATAGATTTTTCCCCGTATATCATCTTTGGAGGGATTAGCTTTCTCTGCCATGGCAAGGATTTCTTTTGCTCGATCGTTATGCTTTTTTACCAGTTCCTCTATTTCTGTAATCTTATTCGGATCTTCATTTTCTGTCATTTTGATTCTCCATATTTTTTGGTAGTTTACATATATCATATTTTATAACTATTGTCAATAGTCGTTATGAAAAAAGTTCAAGTCCCATCGATCTTATATTAAAAAACCGCTTCTGCAAGCGATTTTTTCTTGGCGGGGACGGTGGGGCTCGAACCCATGACCTTCTGCGTGACAAGCAGACGCTCTAACCAACTGAGCTACGCCCCCATTGAATTCGACTTTTAAATGATAGCAATTCTGTGAGAAATGTCAACACAGAGGCTAGCACACAAAGGCTGAAATAATTCGAAATAATTTCGGTCGGATTGGCGAGTTCTCTGCGTCGGCTGTCTCTTGGAAGTGGAAACGTGTTTTCGGCTTGGGGCAGCCGCGCAAGCTAAAGCCATGCTACTCCGCGTGTATTACTCCGCCATCTTGTATACCCACGACAGGGGATTGGTGTCCGATAAAACTTTTGCCAGCTCTTTTGCCGTTTCGGTTTGCAGCCCTTTCGCGCTGTTTTCATTCCAGAGTTCTTTGTCCTCCTGATTTTTTATCGTGGCGGATTGGACTAAAATCTGATCCAGCAGGTCTGCGTCTTTGGCGACAACGGCTTCTTTCGTCTCGCGCGCTTCGAATTCCTCTATGATTTCCAAAACTTCCGCGGCGATCGGCGTATCGGCGACTTGGTCGCGGAGCGCTTTTTCCTCGTCGGTTTTTACATAAAACTTGTGGATGAAATTGGCGTCTCCGATCCGCGCTTCGGCGAGGTCGTGGAACAGGCACATTTTGATCACCTTGTTTTCGTCGACGTTTTCATTTCGGGCAAGAATCATACCGATAAGCGCCACTTCAAAAGAATGAGACGCGATAGTATCATTTGATTCCGGCAAGATCTGGCTTTGCATTCTGCGCATATTGCGCAAAGTGCCGATCTCGAAAAGAAAATCGGCTGTTCTGTCTTTGTTCATATCTTTTTTGGTGATTTGGTTGAGACGTAAGAGATTTTACTTTGAAAACATTCGGAAAGCCGAACCTCAAATTCAATGAGTGCCAAGAGTGGGAGTCGAACCCACGACCTTAGGTTTATGAGTCCTATGCTCTAACCAAACTGAGCTACCTTGGCGCGCGTGTCGTGATTTGCAAATAAAGCCTTGCAAATACTTCTCAATAGTAATATAAAAAAACAGAAAAGTCCAGAGGAAGTTTCAGTATTATTTTTATCCCGGATTTTTATGGAGCATACGCAAAATATATTTTTCTAACAAATACCAAAACATCCGTATCAATCCAAAAGCAGAGATCCGGCTTTGTATTTGGATCACACCGGAAATGGTGTGAAATGTTACGCAAGAACCGTCTTTTCTGCATTGTTCACACCATTTCTGGTGTGATCCGTAATTCAAAACACAACGAATACGTCGGGAATTGTCTACCATTTAGCGTGTGATCGGAGCCATGTATGGAACCATTTCTATTTCAGCCCTCGCAGATCTACCAGATAGATTTCTTCCGTTGCATAGAACCCGCTTTCAATTTCAATGATCGCCCATTCTTTATTTCCGGTGATGACTATGTTATTAAGACTGCCGAAGGAGCCGAGAGAGCTATTTGCAAAAATTTCTTTGCCGTTGTAGTCCAACTTTTCACAAAAGGAAGAGGGTGCGCTGCCGATGTAGTCAGCATAGGGCTTGCCGTTTTTATCAAGGCAGGTAAAGCCATTTGCAAAGTCGCCATTATGGTCTTGGTCGCAGGAGATTTTTCCGCTGCCGACATTTTCTTTGAATACGGCTTGGGGAATCGCATCGGATGTTTTGGCAGTGTCGGTTTCCAGAAGAAAAACTTTTTCCGAGCTTTGCACGATAGTGAATACATTGCCATCGGCGCAAGCCTGGTAATGGAAAGCAAATCCTTCGTCTTGGTTGATATATTTGGAAAGATGGTAGAATAAACCCAGTTCGTCTCTTTCAATATTTTCGGAGATTTTTGAAACCGGTACTGTCCAGTCAATCTTTGGTTCGCTGATTTTGTAAAGCGGGAGAAGAAGGTACAGACTGTAAGAAATTAGGGTCATCGCGAAGACGCTCCTCCATTGTCTGTGTCTGGTGGCAGTGTCTTTTTTTGAGGATACAAATAGATATATTCCCGCCAAGAGAATGACAAGGATCAAGCTGCCTATTATCAAGCAGGTTGTGGCGGGGGAGAATGTTAAAGATAATAAATTGCCGAGAATCAGGTTGAGGCAAACGTCGGTCGTGAGGCTTAAAGGGAGAAGCGCCGCACCTATAACTTGCCATATTCCGTCCGATGTTTCGATTTTTTGGTATGAGGCAAAAATTGAAGCGGCAAGTATCAGCCAAAAGCCTGCCAAAAGCAAGTATGGGCTTAGCGGAATGGAGAAGATTTTTCGTCGCCGCGGGGTAAATATTTTAAAAGCGATACAGATAGCCAGATAATATATGGATATGGCGGATAGCGGCATCGAGAAATCTCTAAAATTATCCCAAAGAAATATGCTGCCGGCTGTCATGGATGTTAAGGCAAGGACACTGTAGAGGGTAGGGACAAGCGTCAAAAATATCACAGTTACGGTCTTGTCTCTTTTGTTTTTTATGTGCGGAGCCAAACGCCAGAAAACTATTTTGAAAAAAGCGTAATCAATTCCGAAAGAGATGATAACGGATAAAATAAGGTTGAATCCTTCCATATACCAAACCGTGGCAGAGTGAGTACAAATAAATATGGAACCGGATGTCATTATGAAAGCCAGTATGGAAAGCGGCATATAGATTAAAAATTCCAAGAACCAAAGATTGCCGCAATAACGGTTGTAGAAATCGACGTAGCTTTCGGTCAGTGTGTCTTTGTCTCCGATTTTTTGCATAATCTTTTCTGAAATGTTGTTTTCGTTCCGGTCGGTCAAATCCTTTCCGCCGTCTTCCAGATGCTCCAAAAGCTCCTCGCGGAAGCGCGGGGTATATTGGGAAAGGGGGAGGTCTTTGATAATGTCGTCGACAAATCTTTCGGCGGATTTCTGATTTTTCATCTCTCCAAACTTAAGTTGTTAGGCTTGAGGATTGAGTCCATCCCCTTGAAAAAAGTTTCGAACTCGGATCTCTTGTTTGCCAGTCTTTTTTCTCCGGCGGCGGTGATGTGATAAAATCTGCGTTCTTTGCCGCTCTCGGCGACTTGGCGGTAGCTCTTGACCAGCCTCTTTTCTTCAAGACGATAAAGCAGGGGGTAGAGTGTTCCTTCTTTGAATTCGAAAATGCTGGAGCTTTTTTGCGCGATGGTTTTGATGAGTTCGTAGCCGTAGTTGTCTCCATGATCGGAGAGAGTTTGCAGTACGACCAGTTCGATGGCGCCGCGCGTCATTTCTTGCGATGAGTCCATATGTTTGCGGTTAAAAATGAAGTGTTATTTCTTACATACTATTATAGATATAGTATGGAGGTTGTCAAGAAAAATGCGGCTCGCATGTTTGTTTCTTTTGCGTGGGACAGCGGCGCAGGCTAAAGCCATGCTACTCCGTTCCATATATACAAACAAAAATCCCGGCGGTTAAGCCGAGATTTCCAATGGGTTGCGGGGGAAGGATTCGAACCTCCGTCCTCGAGGTTATGGGCCTCGCGAGCTGCCGCTGCTCTACCCCGCGATAAAAATTTCTTTCGGAAGGATAAATAGAGTATATATGATAAATCCAAAGAAGGCAAGAGGAGCCAGTTTTGAACAAAAAAAGAGGGTGTTGCTTATTGAGCTCTTTGATTATTGAGCTGAAGTAACATCCGTGTTACGTGCAAGGAGGGATTCAAACCCTCGGTCAATCGATTAAGAGTCGATCGCTCTGCCGGGCTAAGCCACTCGCACAAGTTGATTGTTTGTTTTGAATGTGTCCAGTGAGATTTGAACTCACGATCCGAGGCGTATTGACCTCGATTATGCCTGGCTAGACCACCTTCCCGCTTTGCATGGCTTATTATTTTTTTCGTTTATGGAAACGGGTCCGTTAGGACTTGAACCTAAGGCCGACTGGTTAGAAGCCAGTCGCTCTGCCTGACTGAGCTACGGGCCCATTTTGTCTTAATCCATCAGTTTTTAAGTCCCGGCCGAGAATTGAACTCGGGTCAGAGCCTCCAAGCGGGCTCTAGGATCGGCCGCTACCCTACCGGAACTATCTGCATCCTATATCAAAATAAAATTCTGTCAAGAGGGGGTATAGTTTTTTTAAAAAAGCCGGAGATGATACGAAGTAGCATGGTAAACGGAGTAGCATGGCTTCAGCCTGCGCCGCTGTCCCACGCCGATAAAACCTCCGCAAATATCGCATTCCCCGCATTGGACAACCGCGCAGGCTAAAGCCGTGCTACTCCACTTTTTCAATGTCTTTTTTTGCGCAAAGCGGATAAATAGGTTAAAATGGAATCATATTAAAAAGCGGATAATCTTGAATCTATGACAATTAAAACCTATCTTTGGGAAATGCTTGCAAGCACAGTTGTTTCTTTTGCGGCCTGGTTTTTGGTGTTGCAAAATATCAGTCCCGATAGCGCGCACCTCGGGGGTTTTTTACTTTTTTATTTTACCCTTTTCTTTGCTCTGACCAGTCTTTTCTCTCTTCTGGGATTCTATTTGCGCCGGAGGATTTTCGAGGATAAAATCGAATTCAAGCAGGTGGAAATCGCCTTTCGCCAGGGGATGTTTCTTGCGATAACCTTTGTGGGGCTTCTTATTCTGCAAGGAGAAAGAAGGCTTGATCTTTATAGCGCGTTTTTTTTCGTACTCTTTGTAGTGGCGGCGGAATTTTACTTTCTGATTAAGAGATGACGTTTGCCGGGCATCGGCTTGGATTATACCGAATTAACTTAATCCGTTACATAATGATTTTACATTTATTCCCCCTCACCCCGACCCTCTCCCGATAGAAGAGGGAGAAAATCCAAATACTTTATAAGCGGATCGTGGTACGGATTAATTTAATTCGGTATTACTTGAAAGATAAAGAAAATTTTGCTAGGATTAAGTCGCCTTTGGAATCCGTCGGAGAAGATGATTTTTTGCAGGTCATACGCATAAACAGTAGAAAGGCCTGACATACCTCCGATGTATTTTGATATGGGGCCACACCAGAAATGGTGTGGACAACGCAGGATGGAACGTTCTTGTGTGGCATTTCACACCATTTCTGGTGTGGTCCAAATACAAAGATGGATTGTTGCGCCGCCCGGAGTGCCGGCTTCTCGCAGACAGATAGTATCACTTTGATATATATTTAGTTAAATTATGTCAGTCAAAAGAGACGAAATAATTGCGTTTTGTGATGAGTATCTGAAAGTCAAAGACTTTGAAGATGGCTGTTTTAACGGTCTTCAGATTGAGGGCAAGGCTGATGTTTCAAAAATAATAACCGGCGTATCTTTGAGCAAGGCTCTGGTCGAGAAGGCGATTGAGAAAAAGGCGGATATGATCATGGTCCATCATGGATTTTTCAAGGGCGATGTCCCTTGTCCGCTGGTGCTTGCCGGCTTTATGAAGAATCGCGTGAAAATGCTTTTGGGGAGCGATATGAATTTGGCGGGCTACCATCTGCCGCTTGATGCGCATCCTGTGATCGGGAACAACATCAGTCTGTGCAAGATGTTGGGGGTCAAAAAAACCAAGCCGTTCGGTTACGGATTCGTCGGAGAACTGGAAAGAGAAACGGATTTTGAAAAATTCAGGAAAAAAGTCGAGGAGCAATTATGCACGCACACCTTCGTGCTCGGAGCCGGAAAGAAAAAAGTTAAAAAAGTCGGGATTATTTCCGGCGGCGATTCTCCTGATTTTGAGGCGGCGTTTTTGATCGGGGCGGACGTCTTTGTTACCGGCGATATTCGGGAGGACGTGGTGCGCAAAATTGAGGAGGTGGGGATAAATTTTATCAATGCCGGACACTATAATACCGAGAAAGAGGGGATTGGAAATTTGGGAAATCTGGTGGCGAAGAAATTCAAGATAGAGGCGGAGTTTGTGGATGTACCGAACGAGGTGTAAAGCATTATGTCGTTCTGATTATATCGATAAAATGTGGAATGTGGTTTTCGGAAATTGCTCACGGGATTCCGGATATTTCGCAGTAACGAAATTCCGGAATGACAGACAAAATGGCAGGTACAATCAGGGTTTATAAATACCATTATAATTTAATTATATGCAAGATAAAATCGAGAATATAAAAAATACCGCGCTGGCGGAGGTCGCGAAGGCGGAAAGCGCCGAGGCTTTGGAGGCGGTGCGGGTGAAATATTTGGGACGGAAGAGCGCATTGACGGAAGTTCTCAAGGGACTCAAGGATATGTCGGTCGAAGAGAAAAAAGAAATCGGGCAAGTCGCCAATACGGTAAAAACGGAAATCGAATCGGCTATCGCGGCGAAAGAGCTAGTGATGAAAGAAAAAGAGTTCGCCGAGCTTGATGCGAAAGAAAAAGTGGACGTTACCTATCCGGGAGAAAAAGTCGCGGTGGGGCATATCCATCCGCTCACCAAAACCCGCTATGAAGTTGAGGATATTTTTCGCTCAATGGGATTTTTGATCGCCGACGGGCGGGAGGTGGAGGATGAATTCCATAATTTTGACGCGCTCAACATACCGGCCAACCATCCGGCGCGCGACCTTTGGGATACTTTTTGGTTTACGGACGGCAATCTCTTGCGCACTCATACTTCGCCGATGCAAGTTCGTTTTATGGAAGAAAATAAACCGCCGTTTCGCATCATCGTACCGGGGCGGACTTTTCGTTTCGAGAATGCCGACGCGACGCACGAGTCGAATTTTCATCAGGTGGAAGGTTTGATGGTCGACGTCAGCGGACGGCTGACTGTCGCCAACTTCAAGTCGATGATGGCGGAATTTATGAAAGGACTGTTTGGCAAGGAATTGGAAATAAGGCTCCGTCCCAGCTATTTTCCGTTCGTGGAGCCGGGGTTTGAAATTGATGTTGCCTGCCCGTATTGTTCCGGCAAGGGCTGCCGCATTTGCAAACAGACGGGCTGGATAGAAATCTTGGGCGCGGGAATGGTCAATCAGAAAGTGTTTACGGCGGTGGGACTTGAAGAAGATAAATATGAAGGCTTTGCGTTCGGCGTGGGACTGGAGCGCATCGCGATGATAAAGACCGGAGTGAACGACCTCAGATTTTTTTACGGAAACGATATGAGGTTTTTGGAGCAGTTTTAGGGTTTTGAAACTTTATTTATGCGGGAATAGCTGACGCTGTCGCTGCTCTCGGAATGGTACGTGCACCTTTGTGTCATTTCGAAATGAGGTACTCCGATTGAGAAATCTTATGTCGAATCAATTTAATCAATTACATAATGATTTTACATTTATTCCCCCTCACCCCGACCCTCTCCCGATAGGAGAGGGAGAAATCCAAATACTTTATGAGCGGATTGTGGTACGGATTAAGTTAATTTGGAATTTTAAGAACAATACTATACTAATATAGCCTTATTGAAAAAATAGTATCAAAAGAGTTTCGTGCGTTTCTCGGATCTCTCAGTCAAGTACTCCTTCGAGATGACAAAGAATTATGGTGTGTGCAGCCGGGTAGCGGTGCATTGTAAACTTAGCAACGGGATCCTGGATATTTGCTGCGCAAATTCCGGGATGACATATGGCTTGCAAAAAAATAAAAGTGCAATAAATTTTGAATCAAAAATAATTCGCAGGAAGTGCAGATGAGTCCGCTAATCAAATAACCAATCAAAATGAAAATATCATATAAATGGCTTCAGGAATATGTTGCAATCGATAAGACGCCGGAAGAACTGGCTGAGCTTTTGACGGCGCATTCTTTCGAGGTGGAATCGGTGCAAAAATTGGGCGCGGGGCTGGATGGTGTCGTGGTGGGCGAGGTGGTTTTTAGGGAGAAACACCCCGACGCGGACAAGCTGAGTGTTACCAAAGTTAAAATCTCCGACACGGAGACGCTGGACATTGTCTGCGGTGCGCCGAATGTCGAAGTCGGGCAGAAAGTGGCGGTGGCGCTGGTCGGCGCCGAGCTTCCGAACGGGATGAAAATCGAGGAGCGAAAAGTGCGCGGAGAGAAATCTTGCGGAATGATTTGCGCGGAAGACGAGCTGGAGTTGGGAAAAAGCCACGAGGGGATTATGGTGCTGTCCGCTGATTTGAAAGTCGGTACGCCGATCAAGGAGGCGCTGGGACTTGATGATACGATTTTGGATATCGACGTTTTGCCCAATCGCGCGCATGACTGTCTCGGTCATCTGGGCGTGGCGCGAGAAGTGGCGGCGCTCACGGGAAAGCCTCTTAAAAAATTCGAGGTTAAATCTCCGGGAGACAGAAAGAGCAAAAACGACGTTCTGGAAATTGAAATAAAAGAAAAAGGTCTGTGTCGCAGATACAGCGCGGCGGTCGTGAACGGCGTGACCGTCGAAGAGTCGCCGGAATATATCAAGAAATGTCTTGAGAGCGTCGGGTTACGTTCCATTAATAATCTCGTTGATATTACCAATTACATTATGTTCGCTTTCGGTCAGCCGATGCACGTTTTTGATGCGGATAAACTTCACGGCAAAATCGTGGTGCGAAAGGCTCGAAACGGCGAGAAGATTTTGGCGCTGGACGACAAAGAATATGAGCTTACGGAAAACGACCTGGTGATCGCCGACGAGGAAAAGCCGCTCGCAGTGGCGGGGGTGATTGGAGGCAAAGAGGTGTCGGTCACGGCGGCGACCAAAAATATTATTTTCGAGTCGGCGAATTTCTTCGGCACGGGCATTCGCAAGACATCGCAGCGCCTCAAAGTCGCCACCGATTCCTCGCATCGTTTTGAGAGAGAAATCGATCCGGAGATGACACTGGCATGTTTGAAAGAGGCGGTCAGGCTTGCGATGGAGAACGCGGGAGGCAAGGCGAATGAAAATTTGCTTGACGTATACCCCGAACCGCGCGCCGAGAAGATGGTGGAGCTTGATTATGATCGCATTGAAAATCTTTTGGGCATAAACATTCCAAAGGAGAAAGCCGTTGAGATATTGAATTCGCTTGAGATGAATGCGATTAGTGAAGGCGACAAAATCAAAGTAACGGTGCCGACTTTCCGTATTGATGTTGAAAAAACAAATGATGTCATCGAGGAAATTGCGCGGATTTACGGTTATGGCAATATTCCCGTTCGCTTGGCGGAGGTGCCTATGGCGCAGGTTCGCCAGGATCGGATGTGGGAGACGGAACGCGAGGCGAGGGAGATTTTCCGGGGGCTGGGATTTTCCGAGGTGTACAATTATTCTCTTATCGGGGAGAAGGATCTGGAAAATTTCAATCTGGACGCCGCGCAGGCTTTGGAGCTGAAAAATTATCTGAGCGAAGATGCCATGATATTTCGCACCAGCATGATGTCGCGCCTTATGAAGAACGTGGAAGAAAATCTCAAATATCGCGACGAGGTGAGCCTTTTTGAAGTCGGGCGGGTGGCTTTCAAACAGGCGGGCGAACTGCCTTTGGAGAGAAAATATTTAAGTGGAGTTTTCTCTTCAAAAAATATCAATGAGGATAAATTATTCGCTGTCGGCAAAGGCAAGATTGAAGCTTTTCTGGAAAGCTTGGGGCTTCACGGGCTTGAATGCGATCCTCTCGACGGGGATGCGACTTTCTGGCACAAGGGGCGGTCCGCCGGTATAATGTCGGGAAACAAACTCATCGGCAAAATGGGCGAGATTCATCCGCAAATTCTGAACAAGCTCGGTTTGGAAAATCGCATTTTCGGTTTTGAAATATATCTGGAAGAATTGCCGGCGTTGCGACGAGGCGAAGAAGAATTCGAGGGCATCAACAAAATGCCGACGAGTGAGTTTGATTTGTCCGTGGTGGTGGACAAAAACATCGAATGGCGGAAGATTGCCGACGCAATCGCGGACCTGGACGAAAAGAATATTCGCGCGATCACCCCTTTCGATATTTACGAGGGCGAGAATATCGCGGCAGGCAAAAAGAGCATCGCTTTCAAGATAGTATGCCAAGCGGAGGACCGAACGCTCAGCGACGAGGATATTAAGGCGATTATGGACAAGATTATTGAAGCGCTGGGGAAGATTGGGGGAGAAATCAGGAAATAGAATTTTTTGAAAAAGGACATCAAGAATATCTAGTAAATGTTCCAAAAATACTCCGGCCTATTGAAGAAAAAGCTAAAGTTTGCTATAATGAAACCGTAAGCGTAAATGCGACTTACGGTTTTGTTTGTGGAGTTTAAATGCGTTTTAAACAAGTAATTTTCAAAATATCTATGGCAAGAAAAACAGAAAACGGCGATTACGGCGCCAAGAATATCCAAGTGCTGGAAGGGCTGGATCCGGTGCGGAAGCGTCCGGGCATGTATATCGGAGGGACCGGTTTGGACGGGCTGCACCATCTCGTGTGGGAAATCGTGGACAATTCCATTGATGAGGCGCTGGGAGGATATTGCGACTATATTGAGCTGGAACTGATGGAAGGCAACCGGGTCCGGGTCAAGGATAACGGGCGCGGTATTCCGGTGGACAAGCACGAGAAGACCAAGAAATCCGCGCTGGAAACGATTATGACCGTGTTGCATGCCGGAGGAAAATTCGGCGGGGGCGGATATAAAGTTTCCGGAGGTTTGCACGGAGTGGGGGCGAGCGTGGTGAATGCTCTCAGTTCCTATATGCGCGTGGAAGTGCGGCGCGGCGGGAAGCTTTGGGTGCAGGAGTACAATGCCGGCGTTCCCAAGGCGGAAGTGAAGGCGATCGGCAAGGCGGAAGGGTCGGGCACCGAGACTGTTTTCGAGGCGGATCCGCTGATTTTCAAGGAAATCGAGTATGACTGGAAGCGGATCGTGACGCGTATGAGGCAGCAGGCGTATCTCACCAAGGGCGTGCGCATCAAGCTGATTGACTCGCGCAACTCCGAGGCGGTCAAGAATTATTCTTTCTATTTTGACGGAGGAATCGTCGCTTATGTTCGGCAGCTGAACGAGGGGAAAGAAGTCAAAAACGAGGTTCCTTTCTACGTGGAAAAAGAGAAAGAAGAAGTCCTGGTGGAAATCGCGATGCAGTATAATGACAGTTTCAAAGATCACATTTTTGCTTTTGCCAACAATATCAATACCATCGACGGCGGAACGCACGTGGTGGGTTTTCGTATGGCGCTTACCCGGTCGCTCAATAATTACGCTCGCAAAAAAGGATTTCTCAAAGAGAAAGATGAAAATCTAAGCGGGGACGACGTGCTGGAGGGGCTGACCACTGTCATCAATGTCAAGATGGCGGATCCGCAGTTTGAAGGGCAGACCAAGGGCAAGCTCGGAAACGCGGAAGTAAAATCGATCGTGAACAGCATCACCGGCGAGGCTCTGGATTATTATTTGGAAGAAAATCCCAATGATGCCAAGGCGATTCTCAGCAAATGTGTGCTGACTGCCAAGGCGAGGCTGGCGGCACGTGCGGCGCGCGATACCATCATTCGCAAGGGCGCGCTGGAAGGAATGACTCTGCCAGGGAAGTTGGCGGATTGTTCGGAAAGAAAAGCGGACAGATGCGAGCTCTATATTGTGGAGGGGAACTCGGCAGGCGGCTCGGCCAAGCAAGGGCGGGATCGGGCGTTTCAGGCAATATTGCCGCTGCGTGGAAAGATTTTAAATGTGGAGAAGGCGCAACTGGATCGCGTGTTTACTTCGGAGGAAATAAAAAATCTTATCATCGCGCTGGGGACCGGGATCGGCGATAAATTCGATATGACCAAGCTGCGATACAACCGCGTTATTATTATGACCGATGCCGATGTGGACGGCGCGCACATTCGGACGCTTCTGCTTACTCTTTTTTACCGCCATTTTGAAGATTTGATTACGGAGGGACATATTTATATCGCTCAACCGCCGCTGTACAGGGTCCAGTACGGCAAAAAATATCTGTATGCTTTTACGGAAGAAGAAAGGGCGGCGGCGATCACGGAGATGCAAAAAGATGCGACCAAGCGCAAGAGAGGCGGAGCGGAGGCGGTGGTTGTGGTGGAAGCGGAGGAGGACGAAGAGGCCGGGGGCGGGGAAGAAACGTCTACGGCTGAGGGGGAATCCGAAGGCGGCGAGGGAGAAATGAAGGGTATTAATGTTCAGCGTTATAAAGGTTTGGGAGAAATGAACCCCGAGCAGTTATGGGAAACGACAATGAATCCGCAGACCCGTATTATGAAAAAAGTTTCTTTTGAGGACGCGCAAGAGGCGGATTCCGTCTTTGAAATTCTGATGGGCAACGACGTGGTGCCACGCAAAAAATTCATTCAGACTTACGCAAAGACCGTGCAGAATTTGGATATTTAGTAAAATGTTTTCGATAAAACCCCGCCTGCAAGGAGCGGGGTTTTAAAATGTAATTTAGGTTTATACGCAAGATATGATTTTGTAACAAACACCGAAAATCTGTATTGATCCGAAATCAGAAATCCATCTTTGTATTTGGACCACACCAGAAATGGTGTGGAAAACAGGATGGAACGTTTTTGCGCGACATTCACACCATTTCTGGTGTGGTCCAACTGCCGGTTATTTTTCACAGGGACAGTGACATCAATTACCATTTTTCAAAAAATGTGGTATATTACTTGTGCGAGTAGCTGAGCATAAAGGGCGCGAAGAGCGACAGGATTACGCTTAACCCGACCAGTAAGACGGCGACAAACTTAATAGTTTCGAACATTTTTTTCTTTTGCATAGCGGGTTCGGTGATTATCGATTTAAAAATATTGAATCTGTTTTTTTAGAATTCTTTCCAATTCAATTTTATCACTGTTTTTATTCAAAGTCCACGAAAAAGCATGGACGGCGGCGAGCGGATATTTTCCGATAAATTTAAAAGCACGAAATATGATAATAAAAGTCGGCAAAAAACCGAGTTCTTCGGGCAAAGTTCCTTTTAAGGCGGCGGCGATTGCGGTCGTGGCGATTGTTTTGCTTCTGGGCTCGGCGCTCAGCAAAGAAATCTATCGCGAGTATAAGATAAAGAAAGAGATCGAGGCGCTCAAGTCGGAAATAGGGTCGATGGAAAAAGATAATTATGAACTCTCGCAGCTTCTTGACTATTACAGGACCGACGAATACAAGGAGGCGGAGGCGCGCAAGAGGCTCAATCTGAAAGCCGAGGGCGAGCAAGTGGTTATGATCGACGAGAAAAAAGCCAGCGTCGAGGAAGTCAAAGCGGCCGAGGAAGCGGCGCAGCAAGCCGGCGTTTCCAACCCGACCAAATGGTGGAATTATTTCTTTGCCAGCAGGGATGATAAAGGGTAGGCAAAATATTAATTAGCTATCAGCTGTAAGTTATTTTCGTTTAGCCAGTCAGTATTGCTTTTAAGGCCAACTTGAGTATAATGATTTCATAAGAAATGCGGATATAGTATATCGGTATTATGCGACCTTCCCAAGGTTGAGAGACGGGTCCGACTCCCGTTATCCGCTCAAAGAAATTTAACGTTTTTTAGAATCATACGCAATATATGGTTAGTTATTATAGGACTCACGTATTTCAAATTTTCTCAATCTTCAATACTTTCTTTTTCGCGATAGAACCAACCTTTTGTCATTCTGGTAAGAATCCCTTGATTACTGTTTAACTGTATACAAGGGATCTTTACAAAGATGACAAAAGGAATATATCAATGCGGGAATTATAAAAAAGTGATTTTACATAGTCCAAACGCGTAGGTCCTAATGACATTGTTTTCAATTGAGACGATTGAAACAATAATGCTTTTGCGCAGTAGTCTGGCATCTTGACCTATCCCTCAATAGAATATAAGATACATATGCAAGCTTTTTGCTTGGCGTTTTTAGTTTTTCGGCCATCTTAGCTCAGTTGGTAGAGCGGCGGTATCGTAAACCGCAGGTCGTCGGTTCGACCCCGACAGATGGCTCATTACACGGCAACTCTCCGAGGGTTGTTTTTTTATTGCAAGTAAGGACAGTCCTTTTGATTCTGCAAGGACCGTCCTTTGAAGTCATCACGAATTTTTTAATATTTTTATTTTGTGCTATAATTTATTTATGAAAGAAACCATCGAAAAAATTGAGGATTTGAGAGAGAAAATTGCTTCCGTAAGCGACCGTCTTTGACCTTGTTTCTGCGAAAAATGAGATAAAGGCGCTGGAGGCGGAAAGCGAGCGGGGAGGGTTTTGGAATGATCCGGAACGAGCAGGGAAGATGATGCAGCGGATGGAATCTCTCAGGGAGACCGTCTCTTTTTGGGGCGGACTCGAGGAGGAGGTTGCAAATTTGGGCGAGATGGCGAGTCTGGCCGAGAGCGAGAAAGACGCGGAGATGGAGCGGGAGATAGAGAAAAAACTGTCTGAAACGGAGAAGATATTTTCGAAGAATGAATTTCAGCTTTTCTTGAATGGCAAGTATGACGCTGCCGGTGCTATCGTGACCATTCGCAGCGGAGCGGGCGGGGTGGATGCGCAGGATTTTGCCGAGATGCTGCTGCGGATGTATCTTCGGTATGCGGAAAGGAAAAATTACAAGACGCAGATCATTCACGATTCTCGCGGCGAGGAGGCCGGCATCAAAAGCGCGACTTTCAAGGTTGCGGGGAAATATGCCTACGGTTATTTGAAAAATGAAATCGGAGTGCATCGGCTGGTGCGTCTGTCGCCTTTTAATGCCGACAGTTTGCGTCAGACCTCGTTTGCCTCCGTGGAAGTGCTGCCGGAAATTGCCGACAAAGGCGAGGTGGAAATCAAGGACGACGAAATCCGCATCGACACTTATCGCTCGTCGGGCGCAGGCGGGCAGCATGTCAACAAGACTGATTCGGCGGTGCGCATTACGCATCTTCCGACGGGTATCGTGGTGGCGTGTCAGAACGAGCGGAGCCAGATGCAAAACAAAGAAGAGGCGATGAATATGCTGCGGTCGAAATTGTATATGCGCCGGAAAGAGGAAGAAGAAAAATCAACGCAGGATTTGCGCGGAGAATACAAATCCGCGGAATGGGGAAATCAGATACGATCCTATGTGTTGCATCCTTATAAAATGGTGAAAGATCATCGGACCAAAATGGAAACAGCGCAAGTGGAAGATGTCTTGGACGGGGAAATTGAGGATTTTATCGAGGCGAGATTGAGGAGCTAGAAAGAGTTGCTTCTTCAAGTGCAAAAAGGACAGTCCTTTGAAGACTTGGCGGCAGAGATGTCGAAAATATAATTATGAGATATAGGGTAATCATTTGATTTCAAAACTTGAAAGGACTGTCCTTGCAACCAAAATATGATTATAATGGCGATTTTTAGAGAAAATGGTATCATGGAAAATGCTTCTATCCTAAAATAATTTTTTGATGTATAATGAAAATCTAAGGAGGTGCGGAGATGACATTGCCGGTTATACATGATAGATGGTTTTGTAACGGACACCGATTTTGCATCCGAACCACGCGGGATAAAACGTTTTTGTGTAATATTTCACACCATTTCTGGTGTGGTCCGAATAAAAGATAAAAGATACAAGATACAACGTTTATCGCCCCGAGAAGGTGCCAAATATAAAAGCGGATTTGTTTGGGTCGGATATTTTTAAAACATAATTTTAAAACTATGGCAAAAACTACAAAAGTTCAGGAAATGAAGGCGAAGGGCGAGCCGTATTACACCAATTCCACCCAGCTGCCGGTGGGGTATACGGACGACCTTTTTGAGGCGGTAAAATTGCAGGATCCCTTGCAGACCAAATATACCGGCGGGACGGTGCTGCACGGTTTTGTGGGCGAGCGGCTGCCGAGTGGCGCGGAGGCAAAATTGATTATCAAGAAGATTTTCGAGAAAAATTCACTTCCCTATCTTTCGCTGACTCCGACTTTCAGCATCTGCCCGAATCACGGCTATTTGGTGGGCGAACATTTTACCTGTCCCAAGTGCCTGATTGAACAGCCTTGCGAGGTTTATTCCCGCGTGGTCGGATATCTGCGCCCGGTGCAGCAGTGGAACAATGGCAAAGTGTCGGAATACAACGAGCGGAAGGTTTTTAAATTTGACAAAAAGAAGGCGGAGAAGAAATAAAAATGCGAGGGCAGTGTTTTGAAACCGTTTATTTATCTAAACAGTATACGGCTCCTGATATATTCGTCGTATTTCGGATTCTGCATTTCGGATCACGCCAGAGATGGCGTGAACCACGCAGGATAAAACGTTTTTGCGAGACATTCCACACCATTTCTGGTGTGGTCCGAATACAAAGAAGAAAAACCTTGCACGAGACTTTGCGAATGATGGCGACAGAATGGTCGGAGTACCTTTCCGTAACGACATAAAAAGAAAAGAATAAATAAGATAGTAAAAACTAAAAGATGATACTTTTTGATAACGTTTTCAAACAATATAATAAGAACGGAGCCGCTCTTCAGGATATAAATTTTGAGATCAAGGAAGGAGAATTCGTGTCTATTGTCGGACAAAGCGGGGCGGGGAAGTCCACCTTGCTCAAGATGATATTCGCCGAAGAAAGACCGACGCAGGGCAAAATCTATATCAAGGGTCGTGACATTACGCAGATCAAAGAGAACAAACTGCCCATCTTGCGCAGACATATCGGCGTGGTTTTTCAGGACTTCAAACTTCTGGACAAGAAAACCGTTTTTGAAAACGTGGCTTTTGCCATGGAAGTTTCCGGCAAGAGCGACCGGGAAATTGAGGCTGACGTGCCACAAGTTTTGGATATCGTCGGTCTTGGAGAAAAAATCGGTCGTTATCCGCACGAGCTTTCAGGAGGCGAGAAACAGAGAGTCTCAATCGCGCGCGCGCTTGTGCATCGTCCGGATATTATCGTGGCGGACGAGCCGACGGGAAATTTGGATATGGTCAATACTTGGGATATCGTTCAGCTGCTGACCAAAATCAATCAGTACGGGACGACCGTAATTTTGGCGACGCACAATCACGAGGTGGTAAATTTGCTGAACAAGCGCGTGATTACGATTGACAATGGAAGAATCGCCAAAGACCAGCTCGACAACGGGAAGTATATAATTTAAATAAGATACCAACAAGTGTTGCTGCAGACGAAATGTAGTGGAGCGAGACTTCGGATTTTATGCGGGAAAAGTTTTGTGCGATTTTTATGAATTATGGCAACGAGGTTGCGGGTCACATACACAATATTTGATCCTGAACGTATATCTTTATCGAGGTTCTGTGTATTTTAGTGAACAATTGTTAGTAAACGATCCTAACTTTACTCAGATAAACAAAACTTCTTCTCCTGCAATAAAACCCACATTTTGTCATCCTCGCAAGGATCCCTTAAGCTATCCGTTTACTTGAAAGAGTAAATATTATGATATTGCTAAAAGGACAAGGGATTCTTACAAGAATGACAAAAAAGATAGGCTTTATAGCGGGAAATATTGTTTGATAGGTTTGATATAACAGCTCTGAATGATAACTTGGTCGGAAGAAGTGCTTTGACTGTATCGGTTAAAATCCTAATATTGCGCATGACCCGGGATTGTCGCGTCGTAATGGCAGATAATATATAATCTTTATCAATTTTGAGAAATAAAAATGATGCTTTGGAGTAGAAGTTTTAAGCGGCTTATGAATTCGGCTTTTCAGGATTTGACTCGGAATGTTTGGCTGAATATGGCGACTGTCGTGATAATTGTGATAGCGCTTTTTACCGTGTCCGTGAGTCTGGCGATAAATGCGGTGGGCAACTATACTTTGCAGTCTTTTCAGAACAAAATCGATATCTCCATCCAATTCCAGGATGATGCCGGCGAAGAGAAAATCCTCAATCTCAAGAAGGATTTGGAGTCGATGCCGGAAGTCAAGAGCGTGACTTACGTTTCCAAAGACCAGGCACTCGCGGAGTTCAAAGAGACGCATAAAGACGAAGAATATATCAACCAGAGCATTGAAGAACTGGGGGACAATCCGCTGTTCGCCGTGCTCAACGTGAAGACCAACAAGCTGGAACAGTGCAAAAAAGTGGACGACTATGCGAACGGCAACGAGAACTATAAATCGATTATCAAGAAAATAGATTACAAAGAAAACAAGGCGGTGATTGATAATTTCTCCAACGCCCTTGACAATATTCGCAAAGGGATTGGCGCGCTCACGTTACTTTTTGTCGCTATCAGCATTTTGATCGCTTTTAATACTATCCGTCTGGCGATGTATTCGCACCGCGTCGAAATCGAGATTATGCGGCTGGTGGGAGCAAGCAACCGGTATATCAAGCTGCCTTTCATTATCGAGGGCGCGATTTTCGGGGCGATAGGATGCGTGGTAACTTTGTTATTGGCTTACGTGCTGTCCGTCTCGCTATCCGTGCGATTAGAACAGATATTCCCCGGTTTTTATCTCTATGATTATTTTCTGGGCAACTTCTGGAGCGTAAGCGGTGTGCTGTTTCTGATCGGAGCCGGTATGGGAATCATCAGCAGCTTCATTGCGATTCGCCGATATTTGAAAGCGTAATAAATGGCGATGTGCAATCTAATTTTTATTTTATGCCGGAAAATGATCCGCAAAAAACAGTAAAGAAAGTAAAAGATGACTACAATTCAATAGCCCAAGAATGGGACCGGAGCCGAAGTCGTCCGTCGCAACTCAAATTAAAATTGACGGACGAGATAGAGGCAGGTGCCAAAGTTTTGGATGTTGGTTGTGGCAATGCCTTGATGCTTCCTTTTGTGTTGGAAAAGGGAGCTTTTTATTACGGCTTGGATGTCGCGGAAAATTTGATTGAAATTGCTCGGGGGAGATACGCAAAGGAGATCAAGGAGGGAAAGGCGAGTCTTGCCGTGGGAGAGGCATCAAAACTTCCTTTCGCGGATGCGGAGTTTGATTTTGTGATAAGTTTCGCCGTCCTGCATCATCTTCCTTCCGGGGAGATTAGGAAGAAATTTTTTGATGAAATACGCCGAGTGCTGCGTCCTCGGGGAAAGGCGAAAATCATCGTTTGGAATCTTTTCAATGATTGGGCAAGGAACAGATTTGATATCGAGTCTCAACTCAACGGCAAGACCAGTGGCGATGTCGTTATCCCTTGGAAAGGCACGCACGGGACGGTCGTGAATCGCTATATGCATCAATTTTCCAAGGAAGAGCTTTACGACTTGGCGGAAAGCTCCGGCTTTTCCGATGTTCGCATCGGTTATTTTAATCGTGCCGGTGAGAAAGTGGAAAACGGTGAGGAGATGGTGCTGGAGATGGAGAGATAAATTGCCAAACGAAGTATCTCGTGGAGTAGCACGTGGCGGAGTAGCATGGCTTCAGCCTGCGCCGCTGTCCCATGCAGGATAAAACGTTTTTGCGTAGCATTCACACCATTTCTGGTGTGATCCGAGAATCCAAAATGCAAAAAACAATTTTCCATGTAACCACTCCGCGCTTCTTTCGGTTTATCAAAAAATTTGCCCTCCTCTTTATTTTTCTATATAATACAATTGTATATTCTTCGAAATTTAATTATCAACCATGCAAACAATAAAAAGAAAAAACGTCGATTCGGTTTTTTCCGTTAGAAGTTTGGAGCGAGAAATTCCTCTCCCATCGCAGACGAACCAACCTGATCTCGCAACCCCTTCTTCCAATCCGAGCAGGGCGCGGCTTCGTACTCACAAGAAAGCCCTCCTTTGCCTTTCTTCCGTTGTCCTCGCGGTAGTCGTCATTTACGGCATCGGCGCGGCAAGGGCCGGTTCGCTTGCTCCTTCCGCCAGTCCGTCCGGAACGATGTATACCCTAAACGACATTTACACCCGGCTGACTACCAATGCCACCGCGACCGAGGGCAGTCACAATCTGGCATCTTCTCTTTCTCCATCTGCCACGATGCGTACGCTTAAGGAAATCTATAATGCCATTCCGACGATTGCCGCCAATACGGTCAAGGTCGGCACCACATACTTGGGGATCTCGGGAACTCTTTACGGCGACACGGACGTTTCCAAAGTTTTGACGACCGCGAGCGGAGCCGGGACATACAATGCGGCGAATCTTATTGCCGAGAATATAAAGAACGGTACGGCTTACGGCGTGTCTTCCACTGGAACTTTGCTGCCCAACGGAGGGACGGCGACTACCGCGGATCTTTTTAGCGGCAAAACCTCGCATCTTACCGGCGATTGGGATCTTGACACGGGGGCTTTGAATCTCGCCTGCAACACTTCGACTTTTGACGGGGCAGGCAATAAGGTCGCCGATGCTTATGACGGCGGCGGAGACGGAACCAACCGCTGGTGCATTACTGATTCAGGAAACGCGGCCGCCGGAGACATCCTTTCAGGCAAGATCGCTTGGGTGGACGGATTGGCGATCAGCGGCACCGGGACCGTTTATGCTTATGGTGATTCCAATGCTGCCAAGGTGCTGGGGACTGCCACCGGAGCGGGAACGGCGCTCACGAGCCTTTATTAACGGTAGCGACACCGCGAACACTTTTCCAGGTGGAACTCAGGAGAACGGAGGAGTGGACGATTATAATGGTAACAATGCCAGCGGTCCTGCAGCGGGCAGATATGCAAAAGACTGGACGCAGTGCACTTCAGGAAACGACTATTGTGGCACTGGAAATGCCGGAGCCGATGCCAAGGACGATTCCACGGGCTTGGTCTGGAGTCTCCCTTGCAATGGTGTGGGTTGCACTTCTTTTTCCGACGCGTCCCCGGCGACATACTCTTGGGACAATTCAGCAACAAACAATAACAGCAATACTGCTTCGCAACTTTGTTCAACTGCCTTAAAAGATGACGGAATAACAATCGCCGGCTGGAATCTTCCTCATCAGAAACAGCTTATGCAGGCATATATTGATGGTTCTTTTGGCAATCTGGAAACGGGAGCCGGTCGCTACTACTGGTCGGCGACTACCGTGTCGAACGCTATCGCCAGTACTTGGCTCATTAACCTGTCCGGTGGCTATTCGATCACTACCACCAAGCCTGCCAGCTACTACGTCCGTTGCGTCATACTTTCTCCCGGCAATTAAAAATGTTTTTGTCATTTTTTGTCGAACGGAGTAGCATGGCTTTAGCCTGCGCTGCTATCTCAAGTCACAAAAACCAGCACAGATATCGTGTTTTTCCGCTGTCGCAAAAATCCCCTCGCATTCATTTTTTCTTCCCGCGTTGGACAACCGCGCAGGCTAAAGCCATGCTACTCCATATGCTTCTCCGCAAGGATCTTTTTCATTCCAATTTGTCATATAAAATCTTATGAAGGTAAAATTGAGAAAAAACAATTTAATATTATGCAGCTTGGCGGTTCTTATCGCGGGGTGTTGTTGTGTAAAGCAGTCTTTTTCTTCCACTACCAACGGAACAATAGACACGGTTTCCAGATACACTTGGGGCGAAAACGTCGGTTGGATTGATTTCGGCGGTTTGGGAGATGTCCGCGTTACCGATGCGGGAATGACCGGCTATGCTTACGGTGAAAATGTCGGGTGGCTTTCTCTTAATTGTTCCAATACCAATTCCTGCGCCACAGTGGATTACAAAGTTGCCAATGACGGCAATGGCGATTTATCCGGTTACGCTTGGAGTGAGAATCTGGGTTGGATTGATTTTTCCGCGGTATCCATAAATTCCGACGGGGAATTTACCGGCTATGCTTACGGTGAAAACATCGGCTGGCTTTCTTTTAATTGTTCCAATACCGACTCTTGCGCCACTGTTGATTATAAGGTAAAAACCGATTATCGGCCTCAAGATATGCGTCCTGCCTGCAATAACGGTCGCGACGATGACGGCGACGGACTTGTCGACTATCCGAACGACCGGGGATGTTCTGAATTGAATGACAATAATGAAGTTGATCCGTCCGCCTTTATCGCTCCCAGCAAGCCGAACGTTTCGGACGTGGCAGTGACCGAAACACAAGATGGGGGACCGGATTTGGGAAACATACCCGACAATGTCATGCAAATAGCCGTCTCTGTTACCTCTGATTTCAAGGATGTATCTTGGGAAGACATAAAAGACAAAGATAAAATATTGGCAAGCTTTGGCGATGCGCCCAAACTCTATATCAAATTTCGTACCACACAGGGGGCAGCTTCGGATGTGATTATCTACGAAAGAAAAGCCGATACTAATACTGATAGCGGTGCTGCGCTTTCTACTCTCCAAGACGGAGACATAGTAAAATCTCCTTCTTCCCCCGATATCTATGTCATCAAGTATAAGAACAACAAACAATACAGACGTCTCCTTCTATCTCCCACCATTTTCAACTATTATCTCCATCTCAAATGGAACAACATTAAAACCATATCTCAACAACAACTAGACCAATACCAAACCTCTAACCTGGTCAAAGAAACCACAGATACCATCATCTACCAATTATTCCCCAATAACGACACCGGTAAGAGAAAACCCCTCAATCCTTCCACCCCTTATGATCCCGATTCCATCTATGAGATCAACAAACCCGAAAAAGACAGTTATGAATTGGAAGATTAACAGGAAGGACAGTCCTTTAAATTCTGTAAGGACTGTCCTTTTTTGCTGTTCAACAATCTCACACGTATTCCGTAGAGACGCAATTTATCACGTTTTTTGTTTATGTCAAAACGAATTATTTCGCGGAGTAGCATGGCTTCAGCCTGCGCCGCTGTCCAATGCAAAAAAAGAACAAACGCATACGTTCGTTCCATTCGCATTGGACAACCGCGCAGGCTAAAGCCATGCTACTCCGCACGATATACTACTTCGTGCGGTTTTTTGTGGTAAAACTTCTGCGATTTTGCTATAATGCAAGCAGCAATAAATAACCTATTTCTATGTCCAATTTTAAGCAAAGATACGACAAGTTGAATGAGCGGCAAAGGCAGGCGGTGGATGCGATTGACGGACCGGTCATGGTGATTGCCGGGCCGGGATCGGGCAAGACCGAACTGTTGGGGCTGCGGATTGCCAATATTTTGCGTTTGACCGATGCCGATCCGGAAGACATTTTGTGTCTTACCTTTACCGATGCGGCGGCGAAGAATATGCGCGAGCGTCTGGCGGGGCTTATCGGCAAGGATGCCTACAAAGTCGCCATCCACACTTTTCACAGTTTCGGTTCCGAGATCATCAATCGTCATCCCGAGTGTTTCTACGAAGGCGCGATTTACGCGCCGATTGACGAGATTACGAAGACGGAAATTATCGAGGACATTATCAAAAGTCTCAAATGGAACAGCCGTCTCAAGAGTTATCATCCCGAGCAAGGCTATACTTATCTGCGGGATGTTATCGCCCGCATCGACGACATCAAAAAAGGCGGGCTTTCTCCCGAAGAATTCAAGCTGCTCGTTTTGGAGAATAAGAATTTTGAGGACGAGGCGAATAAATTGATTGGCAAAGTTTTTGCCGCGAGAATATCTTCCGATATGCTTGCCGACTTGGAGCAGCTCGCCGCCGATCTTGCGGCGATTCCGATTGCGCGGCGCAAGAATCCGCTTTCGGATTATCATCCCCTGAAAGACGTCTTGCTGGACGATTTGGGGCAAGCCGTCAGCGAGGCGGAGGAGACGGAAGAGAAAAAATCCAAGACCAAGCCGATTACAAAATGGAAGAAAAATTATCTCAAGAAAAACGCGGCAGGCAAGTGGCTGCTCAGCAGCAGTTTCCACAGCAAGGAACTTTTGGATTTGGCGAAAGTTTACGAAGAATATCAGGACCGGATTCACAGGGAAGGTTTTTACGATTTCGCCGATATGATTTTGGACACGGTGCAGGAATTGGAAAAAAATCCGGAACTGCGCTATGAGCTTCAGGAAAAATATTTGTATACTTTGGTGGACGAATTCCAAGACACGAGCGGGGCGCAGATGCGGCTCTTGGATGCGGTCTTGAATACGGAAGTGAACGAGGGGCGCCCGAATGTTTTGGCGGTGGGGGACGACGACCAGTCCATTTACAAATTTCAGGGGGCAAGTTTGCAAAATTTCAGCGAGTTTTTGGGAAAATATCGGGAGGTGAAAAAAGTCGTGCTCACGCATAACTATCGTTCGACGCAGGAGATTTTGAATTATTCCAAAAGCGTGATAGAAAGGGCGGACGACCGCTTGGTAAAAAAAGACGGCAGTATCGTGAAGGACTTGATCGCTGCGCGGATGAAAAGCGGCGGCGGAGACATTGCGCAGAGAGAATTTCTGACTAAAATTGAAGAATATATTTTTATCGCGGAAGAAATCAAAAGGCTGCGCGCGGAAAATCCGGGGCGGGAGATCGCGGTCATTGCGCGCAAGCACGGCGATCTCGAAGACTTGGCGATGCTTTTCAACTATTACGCCTTGCCGGTGGCGTATGAGCGCAATAAAAACATTCTGCAAGAAAAGCACATTCGGGAAATTGCCAAGCTCGCGCGTTTCGTCAATTCCCTCGACTCAAAAGGCGCGGAGGAGGCGGACGAATATCTGCCGGACATTTTGGCGTTTCCTTTTTGGGGGCTTGACCGCATCGACGTTTGGAAAATAGCGACGGAGTCTCACCGGCATTGGGATAAGAATTGGCTGGAGGTGATGCTGGAATACGGCGGGAGGCCGAAACTGATTGCGGAATTTCTGATCGCGCTGGGCGCGGAGGCGAAGCGCCGGACGATGGAAGAAATTCTGGACTTTATCACCGGCACCGACAAAATCGACGGCGTGGAATATGTAAGCGGTTTCAAAGAATATTATTTCTCCAAAGAAAAATTTAACGAGGACCGCTTGGCGTATCTTGAATATCTTTTTGATCTGCAAACGCTTTTCGGCAAGCTGCGGGAATATCGCAGCCGGGAAACTTTGTACTTGAAAGACCTGGTGGATTTTCTGGATTTGCACGAGACGCACAAACTCTCCGTTTACAAATCTCATCGTCTGAGCAAAGGCAAAGGCGCCGTCTCTCTGTTGACCGCGCACAAGGCGAAGGGGCTGGAGTTCGATGCGGTTTTTATCGTCAATTGCAATGAAAATGCGTGGATGAAGGATCGCAACGGAGGCAAATTGTCTTTGCCGAAAAATATTCCTCTGAGCGCGGAAAAGGACGATGTCGATGACAAGATCAGGCTGTTTTTCGTGGCGGTGACGCGCGCCAAATGCAAGCTCTACCTTACCAATTACTGCGCCGACGAGGGGGAGAGGCGAAATTCCGATCGATTGCGTTTTCTTGATCCGGATATTGCCACTTCGGAAATCGAGGCGATCACGACGGAAAACATTCGCAGCGCGGAGGAGATTATTACTTTCAAAGAAGAGATCCGGCATTACGGCGTCAAGAATATCGACGAGGAAGAGCTTTTGAAATCTCTCCTTGAAGACTACAAGCTTAGCGTCACCCACCTCAACAATTTTCTCAATGTCACCAAAGGCGGACCGGCGAATTTTCTGGAAAGCAATTTGCTTCATTTTCCCGGCGCCAAAAGTCCCGCTTCCAGTTACGGGACGGCAATCCACGAAAGCTTCCGGGAATTTTACAAGCGTTTTAAAGAGAAAGGCCACTCGCCCGAACTGTCCGAATTACAAAATATTTTCGAGGAAAAACTCAGATTTCAGGGGCTTAACAAAAAAGATTTTGCGGAAAAGGCGGAGAAGGGAAAAGACGAACTTGAATTGTATTATCAAAAAAACGCCGATGTCTTTGATGCGAAGGATCTCGCGGAAACGGATTTCAAAAGCGAAGGCGTGGTGGTGGGCGAGTGCCCCATTACGGGCAAGATAGACCGTATCGCTTGGGAAGACGAGAAGGCGAAAATTTGCAAAGTTTACGATTACAAAACCGGCAAACCTTTCGGCTCGTGGACGCCGGGAGACGACCATCTGAAAATAAAGGCCTATGAATACAAGAACCAGTTGATTTTTTACAAACTGCTTATCGAGAATTCGCGCAGCTTCCACCTTTGCGAAGTGAGCGGCGGCGGCATTGATTTTATTTCCGCTTTGGACGGCGAGCCGTTTTGTTTGGATTTGGAAATCGAATCGGAGGACGTGGCGCGGCTGAAGGGTTTGATTGAAATCATCTACGGCAAAATTATGCGGCTGGATTTTCCGAACATAGAAAAGTATCCACAAAATTTCAAAGGCGTGCAGGAGTTCGAGGAGGATTTATTGTCGGGAAAGATTTAGTTGCAGGTACGCATTATGGATTTCGGACCACACCAGAAATGGTGTGAACCACGCGGGACAGAACGTTTTTGCGTAGCATTCACACCATTTCTGGTGTGGTCCGGATACAAAAAGGCATTTTGGATTTATGTTGCACAAATTCCGAGATAACAGCTTTTAGAAAGCGATAGATAAGCGTCAGGAAGTGCAGGCAGGTCAGGAAGCTTTTAGTGCCGACAAAGTAATGATTCGTATGCCCTTGCCTCTTCTTCGCTTTTTGTGGTAAATTATAGGGGTCACAAACATAGGCTTTGGCGGAAGCCGCTTAAGCTAATAAATCGTAATATATAAAAATATGGGAATAAAAGATTCAATCAAAAAGACTGTTCAGAAAGGCGCGATGAAAGTTGCTCAGACCAAGACCGGGCAGAAAGTTATGGATATGGCGATTGAAAAACAGCTCAAAGACATTCCGGACGGTCCGCAAAAGGAAGCGGCGCGCCAGGCGATGGAGCGGATCAAGAGTATGAGCTACGAGGAACAGCAGGAAATGGCGGAAAAGATGAAGAAACTTTTAGGAGGCATTGAGCCCAGCGACAGCATGACCGCGATTGACCAGATGAAACTGATGGAGCGGATGCGCAAGATGTCGCCGCAGGAACGCAAGGAGTACGAAGACTTGGCGCGCAAGATGATGGGGATGTGAAACAAGCCGATAACGGTACGGTTATTATGGATAAATTCGTGGTCATTTGTGATGATATCAGGAGCCTATTCAATGTAGGCTCTATTTTTCGTACTGCGGACGCGGTCGGCGTGGATCGCGTTTACCTCTGCGGCATTACCGGACGGCCGGGGAGATCCAAGTCGGACGAGAAACTTTCCAAGGTGGCGTTGGGCGCGGAGAAAATCGTGCCTTGGGAATATCGCAAACAATCTTGGCGGCTTTTGGACGAACTCAAGACGCAAGGATTTGAGATAATTTCCTTGGAGCTTACTCCGGAGAGCATTAACTACGTCAAATTCAAACCGAAGTTTCCTTTGGCGCTGGTTATCGGCAATGAAGTGGAGGGGGTAAGGTCGCCGCTTCTCAAACGCTCCGACAAGTGCATTCAGATTCCGATGCACGGACAAAAAGAGTCACTCAATGTCTCGGTAGCTTTCGGCATCGCGGCGAGCTGGATAGGAGAATTTAAATAGGAGATCTTTTCTGTTCTTCTTAGCCGAAGCAAATAATAAGATCAACCAAATGTCTGCCGTATTGGAAGAGGATCACACCAGAAATGGTGTGAATGCTACGCAAAAACGTTTTGTCCTGCGTTGTTCACACCATTTCTGGTGTGATCCCAAATGCCGCGGATTGACCAATAGAAGTCATATGACTGCGCATTGCAGACTTTAGCAACGGGATCCCGGATATTTGCTGCGCAAATTCCGGAATAGTTTTTAGAAAATAAAAAATAGGCATCGGGAAGTGCAGGTTGGTTAGGCTTCGGGTCTTTTGGTTTGACAAAATATAGTTTAGTGGTACAATAGAAACAAAAAATAAGCAGGGGGCTAAAAACGATTAAAAACGTCAGAATAAAAATGCCCCCTAAAGAGGACTGTATATGGTAACCAAGAAGACGGTTTTTTATTTTTTATTTTTTTGTTTGGTGCTTGCTATTGCACTCAGTAGTCTTGTTGAGACGACTTCCGCTTCCACAGAAGAGAATGCGGAGCAAATTATTCCTCATTGTGCCGTGATGTACGGCAACGGTGTTGGAATCAGGGTGCTGGAAAAGATGGAATATTATCCAGAAACCTGTCTTAACCGGACTATTGGGACGGAGACGCCTGTCTCTCTGTATGAAGCAGGAAGTCTTGGCACGGGAGAAACGACCCACATTATCATGACTTTCAAAGACAAGGTCGCTGCTCAAAAATTTGTTGCCACTCCCGAGGGGCTAAATGCCGCAGGGGAGGCTTGTGATGCCTATTGCGTTGCAAGAGGTCTTGATAATCTCAATAAGATCAAGACTGGCATGAATTCTTATGCGGGTACAAAAGGCAGACCTGGCATAGGAGGAATGCAGCTGAAAAACGAAAAGGGGTTCGCTATCTCTTTCAAAGTAAAAAGATTGGCTTGAACATATTATTGCCCCCCCCCTCACCACCAAAACCCTCTTAGGCATAGGCTGGAAATATTAAATTTTTTCCAGTCCCTTTTTATTTTGCTCGGAAAATGATAGAATGAATCTGTTGAATGATAATTTTTACTATATGCAAATCGCGGAAATGTTAGTCGTAATCTTCGGGACGGTGCTTTCGCTTTTTGCCGTGGTTTTGGTGTTCAAAAACAAGATAGTGGGATATCTGGCGCTTTTGAACGGTCGTGTTGCCGAGGACAATATTCGCAAGATGGAGGAGAGAAATCGGGAGATTCTTCGGATGGAGCGGGAGAGATTTTTGGAGATGGGGGAAGAGAAGATGCGGCGGAATGAGCAGTTTTTCGAAAATAAGATCAGGAGCAGCGAGCGGAATTTAAGCGGCAGTAAGGATTTGATTAAAGAATTGGTGGAAAAGATAGACAGCGAAATTACCAAAAGCAACCGCCGGCTGGAAGAAACGGAGAAGGAGCGGGTCGGAGAGATCGCCAATCTCAAGACGATTATCGAGGAGCACAAGGAGACGACGAGGGAGCTCAAGCATTCCACGGAGGATCTCAAAAAGATTCTGTCCAATAATCAGTTGCGCGGAAAATACGGCGAGGAAGTGGCGGAGAATATTCTCAAGATGCTGGGCTTTCGCCGCAATGACGATTATACCGTGAACGTGCGGCAGGAAACCAATATCAATCGTCCCGACCTCACCATCAAATTGCCGGACGGCAGCAAGGTGAATATCGATGTGAAATTTCCTTACCAATCGTTGATGAAATATCAGGAGGCGGAAAATAAGGATGAGAAAAAAGCGCATATGACTCAATTCTCCAAAGACGTTAAGGACAAAATCAAGCAAGTGACAAGCCGCGACTACATCAATCCCGAAGAGAAAACTTTGGATTTTGTTATTCTTTTTGTGCCGAACGAAATGGTTTTTTCGGTGATATGTGACCAGCTGGCGGAAATCTCGGAAGAGGCGATACGCAAGAAAGTGATTATCGCCGGACCTTTTTCTTTCGCGGCTATTACGCGGATGATTCGCCAGTCTTATGATAATTTTTGCATTCAGGAGGATTTGCATCGCCTGGTGGGTTTGATTGGAAAATTCAAAGAGGAATTCGGAAAATATAATGTCGAGATGGATAGACTGGGCGAGCGTATCGGTTCGGTGTCAAAACAGTATGAAGCGGTCTCGGGAGTGCGTACCCGGCAACTTGGCAATATAGTGGAAAAAATCGAGAGGGAAAGCGAGGCGGGAAAGTTGGAAGAGATAAAGGTGGAGGTTTTGGAGTGAGTTACGAATCCAGGACTTACGCGATTAATACCGTTCGTCTTTGCGAGGAGCCGGTACTCTGACGACGCGGCAATCCCGATACCGGAGCTTGACTAACCCTATTTTTTGTCATCTCGAAGGAGTACTCGACTGAGAGATCTGGGAAATGCACGAAAACTTTGTTGATATTATTTTTACAGTAAGATTATATTTGCATAGTATTATTCACAGATTTCTCAATCGGAGTACCTCATTTCGAAATGACAAATATTGATTGTTTCTTTTAACAGGATCACCTTCTCGCAACGACAATCTAAACGCGTAAGTCCCAGAATCATTAGATTTCCATTTTTGCCGAATTTATCCTATAATGGAAAAGTAATAAATTATTGAATCTCTATGTATCTATTTTTTGATACGGAAACTACGGGATTGCCACGCGATTGGAACGCGCCGGTTACGCAGTTGAACAACTGGCCGCGCCTGGTGCAGCTGGCATGGATTTTGTATGACGAAAGCGGCGATAAACTGGACGAGGGCGCGCATATCGTCAAGCCCGAGGGGTTTGTGATACCGCTCGAATCCGCAAAGGTTCACGGCATAACCAACGAGCGGGCTCTGACCGAGGGCGAAGATTTGCGTTTCGTGCTGGAGGAATTTTCCAAAAAGATCAGCGAGGCGGACTTGTTGGTGGCGCACAATATGAGCTTTGATGAAAAAATTATGGGAGCGGAGTTTTTGCGCGGCGAGATGGAAAACGGGCTTTTTCAGACTGAGCGTCTTTGCACCATGCTTGCGTCGGTAGATTTTTGTGCCATATCTTCCACCAGCGGCGGGTACAAATGGCCCAGACTTTCCGAGTTGCATATTAAGCTTTTCGGCAAAGATTTCGAGGATGCGCATGATGCGCTGGTGGACACAAGTGCCTGCGCCAGATGTTTTTTCGCGCTCAGGGAAAAGAAAATCATAGACATTCCGGCGGCGGTAAAAGAAGAGAAGAAGCTTTTTAAACAAGGCAGTTTGTTTTAATGCCGAGGTTCTATCGCACAAGAAAAGAAATTTTGAATGTTTGAGATAAAGTTTTGAATATTTTGGATTATACGTAATTTATGGGTTCTGATCCGATAAACGATCTCTGACATATCCGGTGTATTTTGAATTATGGGATCGCACCAGAAATGGTGTGAACCACGCAGGATAAGACGTTCTTGCGCAGTATTTCACACCATTTCTGGTGTGGTCCGAATGCAAAGTCGGTGTTTGTTGTAATACAATATATTGCATATGACCTTGTTTCGGATATGTGGGTTTTGATTGGATACATACGGTTGGGATTATGTTACCGCTTGCATATATGGACCGATAAACTTCGCATGGCGAATCCGGAGTTCTGATGCGGGACGGAATCTTTTTGGCAGTGTCTTTCGGGGTGGGCGATCAGTTACAGGTTTTCAATTATTAATTATCAATTATTTTTATGCGTTTCGATATCATAACCATCTTTCCGGAAATCTTTGATTCGTATTTTGGCGAGAGTATTGTCGCGCGCGCGCAAAAGCAGGGGGCTGTCGAAGTCGTGGTGCATAATTTGCGCGATTTTACGGAGGACAAACATTTGACCGTGGATGATACTCCTTATGGCGGCGGCGCGGGGATGGTGCTCAAGTTGGAGCCGATTTACAAAGCGCTGGTTTCTGTTGTGGGGAAAAATAATTTGCCATGTTGGCGAAAAAGCAAAAAATCAAAAACCAAGATAGTGCTTTTCTCCGCCAAAGGGGAACGATATGTTCAGGCAAAAGCACGGGATTATGCCAAGCTTGAAAGAGTCGTCCTCATTTGCGGCAGATATGAAGGCGTGGATGAGCGCGTGGCAAAATATCTGGTGGATGAAGAAGTTTCTATCGGCGATTATGTTTTGACCGGCGGGGAAATTCCGGCGATGGCGGTTGTGGATTCGGTTGTGCGACTTCTGCCCGGGGTTTTGGGCAACGAGGAGTCAATCGTGGAGGAATCTTTTTCCAGTGAGGGATATTTGGAGTATCCGCAGTTCACCAAGCCGGAAGTTTTTTCTCCCAAGCGGGGAGTCAAATGGGAAGTGCCCGAGATACTCTTAAGCGGACACCATCGGAAAATTAAGGACTGGCGCGATAAAGAAGCAAAAAAATAACCGGACTGGCGGTTATTTTTTTGTCGAAAAATCCCTGACCCATCTGCATTTTGAATCGCTGCTTTTAGCCAAATTAAAAAATAAAATCAATTATCTGTCATTCCGGAATTTCGGTACTCCGAAATATCCGGAATCCCGTAGCCGTGCAAGACAAGTGTTGTATTTCATTTTTACGAGTGTATTTTGCATTATGGATTTATGGACCACATCAGAAATGGTGTGAACCACGCAGGACAAAACGTTCTTGCGTAATATTTCACACCATTTCTGGTGTGGTCCGGATGCAAATGCTGGCTTTCTGTTGCGCAAATTCCGGGACATGTAAGGGAACGGATGCCATATCTTCCATAATTCAAAACACTGGGAAAGTTTTACATACTTCTCAACAAACTCGTTCCCGTCATATCTTTCGGTTCGGGGATTTCCATAATATCCAAAATCGTGGGGGCGATGTCACTCAATATTCCGTTTATGTCTTTGCTCTGCCCGAGCTTTTGCGGATATTCAAATCGACGGCGGGGGTCTGCCAAAATGAAAGGTACGGGATTGGTGGTGTGTTCGGTGAGTATTTCGCCGGTGCGGGTGTTGATCATTTCCTCCGCGTTGCCGTGATCGGCGGTTACAATTAGCACTGTATCATTTTCTGCGGCTTTCTTATAAATACTTCCGACGCATCCATCCACAAATTCTATCGCTTCTATTGCCGCTTTGATATTTCCCGTGTGCCCGACCATATCGGGGTTGGCGAAATTTACCAAAATAAAACCGTATTCTTTTCCTTCTATCGCCCCGATGACATTATTGGTTACTTCTTCGGCGCTCATTCGAGGCGTCTGGTCGTAGCTTTCGACATTGGGAGAAGGGACGAGCATTCGAAATTCTCCGGGGTAAGGCTTCTCTTCGCCGCCGTTGAAGAAGTAAGTGACGTGGGCATATTTTTCCGTTTCCGCAATTCGGAGTTGTTTTACTCCCGCTACGCTTAACATTTTGCCCAGAGGCGCTTCTACTTTCTCGGGAGGAAAAACCACATTTACGGGCAAATCTTTTTCATATTCTATCATTGTGGTAAAATTCAGTCCCTCTATTTTTTCTCCCCTTGCAAAATGATTGAAATCGTCAAGGACAAACGCTTTGGTGATTTGCCGGGCGCGGTCTTCGCGGATATTGAAAAGTATAACCGAGTCTCCGTATCCGACAGTGCTGACTTTTCCCGTTGCGTCTTTGATGATTACCGGTTCGACGAATTCGTCGCTTTTTTCTCGATCGTAAGATTCCAGTATCGCCGCGCGCGCCGTATCCGCCTGTTTACCCTCGCCCTTTGCCATGCAAGCGTAAGCCTTCGCCGTTCGGTCCCAATTCTCATTGCGATCCATCGCGTAATATCTTCCCATCACACTGGCGATCCTTCCCGGGAAGCCCTCCGTCTTGATATTTTTTTCCAGCTCGGCGATGTAATCTATTCCCGAGTGAAGGTCGACATCTCTGCCGTCAGTAAAAACGTGTATCAGCACTTTTTCGGCGGGAAAATTTTTCATCTTCAAGAGCTTTAAGAGCGCGTAAAGGTGGTTGATGTGGCTGTGGACGCTGCCCGCGCTCAACAGTCCGAGGAGGTGAATGCAGGAATTGTTTTCTTGGGCGTGTTTTATACTTTGCAGCAACGCCTCTTTCTCGAAAAAAGAGCCGTCTTGAATGGAAATGGTCACGCGTGGCAGGCTCTGATACACCACTTTTCCGCTGCCGATAGTGAGGTGTCCGACTTCGGAATTTCCCATCGTGCCCCAAGGCAGCCCGACGGAGATTCCCGAGGCCTGCAAAACGGTATTGGGAAAATACGACATCAGCATATCCATATTGGGAGTTCGGGCGTTCCTGATGGCGTTTCCCGCCACCTCCCTGCTTATGCCCCAGCCGTCCAATATGACGAGAATTACTTTTTGCATTTTGATTATTTACACTTAGAGCTTAAATTGCTAATATGATTATATCATTTAAGCCGGTTATAAACAATTTATGAATAAAAATTTTGAAATTTTGAAAAAATATTCGACCTCGGAGAAGGCCTTTGAGATCGTGCTTCGCCACAGTCTGGAGGTGCTCGCAAAAAGCATAGAAATCGTGAATCGAAAAAAGCTGTACGACAAGGTAGATTTTGATCTGATAATTTCCGGATCTATTTTGCACGACATCGGCGCACTGGAATTTTTCGCGGACGAGGATTTTCAAAAGAGGGGCGTGCCCGATCTGAAAAACTATATTCGACACGGCATTATCGGCGCGGAGATTTTGGCAAGAGAAGGTTTGGAAAAAGAATCGTTTATCGCCAAACGGCATACCGGTTCGGGGCTTGCCAAAGAGGATATTATCGCCAATGGTTGGAATTTGCCGCACGAAGATTTTCTGCCGGTTTCTTTGGAGGAAAAGATTATTTGCTACGCCGATAAATTCAGCAGCAAAACACCGGGGAAGAAAGACACTCTGGAAACGATTGAGGAGGAATTCAGGGGATACGGAGAGGAGTCGTTTGGGAGGTTTTTGGAATTGAAAGAGATGTTCGAGTAATGATTTCGGACCACACCAGAAATGGTGTGAATGCCGCACAAGAACGTTCCATCCGGCATTTCACACCATTTCTGGTGTGGTCCGAATGCTGCTCGGGTAAACAAAAAAACAGAACCTGTGTCTGTTTTTTTGATAAACATTTTATTTCAAAACGCCGTCTTCTCTCATAAATTTTAGCGCTTCCGAGACCGAGTAAGAGGCGCGGGTCACGCCCATGGAACGGGTGTCGGTGTCGGTACCTACCAGGTAAAGTCCGTCGATGGGAGATTTGGGTGAAGGAAATCTTCCGTTGACAGTGATAGCGGCTTTTTCAGGAATGGTCACTTGGACGTGCTCGAATTCTATTTTGGATTTTATCTCGGGGATGGCCTTGTAAATTACGCCACGAAGTTTTTGCAATTGTTTTTGTTCGCTGTCCTCTATGAATGCCGCCATAAAACCGATCAGCTGTTTGCCTTTCGGAGCCATACCGGGATCATAGTTGGTAATCGGGATTGCCCAGTAGGGTGTGTTCGTATTGAAATACACCTCCGAGCCGACGTAAGAGAATTCCGGCATTTTTTCTTTAAGCCCAAGCCACAAAACCATACTGTGAGACTGTTCTATTTTATCCAAATTCGCTTTGTAGGAATTTTCCAGACCTTTTACAATTTTGGGCAGGTCTTTTGTAAATCCGGAATAAATGACGAGGTCGGAAGCGTAGCTGCCTTTATCGGTTTTGACCCCCGTGACGCGGCCCCGATCGGTGATGATTTCTTTGACCTCTTCGTTTTTTCGAAAAGCGACCTTGTCTTTCGGCATAGACTCGAGAAGCGCATCCGTGATCGCTTGAAGGCCTCCCATGGGATAACCGTGAGTTTTAAAATCATTTACAAAAAATTTCTTGATTCTTTCCGCGGGCCTTTTGCTTTTAATCGATTGCCCTTTTTTTTCGTCGAGACCGCCGTATCCGCCGAGCATTCTCCATGCAGGGGTTTCTTGCATGGACTTGCCGCTCAGGAAATAGGCGAGAGCATCCATATAATGCAATGCCTTGGTTGAAAAACCGTAGCTTTTTATAAAATCATACACATTTGTCTGCAATCTGTGTTTTGTAATCGAATTTGACGAGGATGCGATGCCGTCAATCAATATCGCAAGGAAACGCATGCGGTCGATTTTGGAAAGTATACTGAAATTTGCCAATTGTACGACTGTAAACGGTATCTCTTGGAAATCCTTTCCGTCGCGGACATAGTAATTGCCAATCGGCACAAACTTCGGCTGCCTGTCGAAGTATTTGTCCATCAAAATTTGCAGAGGTCCGTCGTCCAGCCCGGTAATGGCGTGCGGTCCGGTATCGATATGATAGCCGTCGACTTCATAGGTGCGGCAGTTTCCCCCCAGCACGTCGCTTTTTTCTATGACCAAAACTCTCTTGCCTTCCTTGCTGAGCGCCAGAGCGGTCAAGAGTCCGCTGATGCCGGCTCCCGCGACAATTGCATCGTAATTCGTATCTTCTTTCATTTCCTTTTGAAATTAGCCTTTAACTGTATTTAATGATAATATATTTTTGAGCAAAAGCAAAGGAAAGTCACTTCGCTTGTTTCTGCGGTGCAATTTTAATAAAATAAACTGTTAATGAACTTCATTCTATGAAAACAGCCAAAAAAAATAATAAACAATTTGAGCTTCTCGCTCCGGCGGGAAATTTGGAAAAAATAAAGTACGCGTTGGAGTTCGGGGCGGATGCGGTCTATGCGGGCGTGCCGGATTTTTCGCTGCGGTCGAGAATTCGCGGATTTGACGACGAGAATATTTTGGAGGCGATAGATTTTGTACATAAAAAGAAAAAGAAAATCTATTTGACGGCGAATATCTTTGCGCATAATCGTCATTTGGTTGAACTGAAAAAGCATCTGAAGATTTATAAAAACTGTCTGCCGGATGCGTTTATCGTTTCGGACATCGGCGTAATGGAAACGATTAGAAAAGTCTATCCCAAGGTGCCGATACATGTTTCGACTCAGGCCAACACGACCAATGCGGAGGCGGTCAAGTTTTGGAAAAAATACGGCGCGACCAGGGTTATTCTGGCGCGGGAGCTTTCTCTGGAAGAAATCCGCGAGATTCACGAGGCGGTGCCGGCGATGGAGCTGGAATATTTCGTCCACGGCGCGATGTGTATGGCGTATTCCGGCCGCTGTTTTCTAAGCGCTTGGCAGACGGGGCGGAGTTCCAATTTGGGTGATTGCGCGCAAAATTGCCGCTTCGGCTACGCGCTGGTTGAAGAAAAGAAACCGGGGGAATATATTCCGGTCGAGCAGGATAATTTCGGATCTTATCTGCTCAATTCCAAGGATTTGTGTCTGGTGGAATATTTGGATGAGCTAAAAGATGCGGGGATAACTTCTTTCAAGATCGAGGGTCGGGCAAAAAGCGTCTCCTATCTCGCGCAGGCGGTGAAGTCTTATCGCACCGCGCTGGATATCAAGCCGGGCGACAAGAGCAGAAAACAAAAAATCCGCAAGATCAAAAAAGAGCTGACGGAAATAGTGAATCGCGGATATACGACCGGATTTCTTTTTGGCGAGTGCAAAGAAAGCGGACAGGAAACAAATTTCTCTCATCTCGAAGAAAAATATGAATTCGTGGGCGAAGTCGTGAGCGCCGAAGGATGGGCAGAAGGACAGTCCTTACCGCATCCAAAGGGCTGTCCTTGCCGTGTAAAAATCCGCGTCCATAACGCGCTTTTTCGCGGAGATAAAATTCAAGTTTTGCAGCCCCGAGGCGAAAACTTTTTTTGCAAGATCCGAGCGATTTATGACGATAAGACTTTGGAAAAATTGGAGTCGGCGCACGGCGGGCAGGGGCGAGAGGTATTTATTGGGATAAATAAAAAGCCTCAGAATATGAGTATTCTGAGAAAGGAAAAGCGTAATTTATGAGAAGATAAAATGTGCTTGAAAAATTTATTGCGATGTTCCTTCTATCATTTTTGATAGATTGAATAATATAGAAGAAACATTTAAGAATATAAATATGATTCCAATGTGTTTCATCAGGCTCTCACTTAATATTTCTATATTGAGAATTGTTACAATCTCATATATAGCGACAATTGCACAGCATCCAAGACCTCCCGCTATTACCTTTTCCGTTTTTGATGCCCTGCCAAATGTAGCGAATTTTGTTAATTGACAACAGCACCCTATAAAAGCGACGACAGTTATCGCCGGTGTGACATCGTCCAGCGTTATTTCGTTTATCAGAGCTGCTATTGCTCCGATAACTAGCAGAACGATTGAACTGCCAATAGGAATTTTGTTTTCGGCATTCATGTAATTCCTCCTTTTTTGTCAGCTTTTTTTATTTTGTATAATACAAAATATATGATTTTCGTTTATCTGTCAATTATTCTCATATTCTACTTCACCTGCACTTCCCGACGCTTATCTATAGCTTTCTAAAGAGATGTTATCCCGGAATTTGCGTAGCAAATATCCGGGATCCCGTTACCAAGCCGATAAAAATGGGTTATGCGCAAATATATGGTTTTATAACAGACATCAAAATCTGTATCAATCAGAGATCCAGCTTTGCATTTGGACCACACCAGAAATGGTGTGAAATATTATGCAAGAACGTTTTGTCCCGCGTGGTTCACACCATTTCTGGTGTGGTCCATAATGCATAATGCAAGATACTCTCATATAAATGAAATACAATACTTGCCTTGCATAGCTACGGGATTCCGGATATTTCGGAGTACCGAAATTCCGGAATGACAAAAAAGATTGTTTTTTACCTTTCAATTCGGCAAAAAAAGTGATTCAAAGTTCAAGTGGGTCAAGGTGCAATTTGACACCGAAAATCAATCTGCTATAATGTTATTAGTTTTAGACTGATTCTGAGAAAACCTTCCGGCGGATTGGTTTTTTTTAAATCAAAGGCAGTACTCTCGAATTGCGAGGAGCCGGTACTCCGGGCGACGCGGCAATCCCGATACCGGAACTTGACCAATCCTATTTGTCATCTCGAAGGAGTACTCGACTGAGAGATCTGAGAAATGCACGAAGACTTTGTCGGTATTGTTTTTACAGTAAGATTATATTTGCATAGTATTGTTCCTAGATTTCTCAATCGGAGTACCTCATTTCGAAATGACAAATATTAACTGCTTCTTTATAACGGGTATTGCGAAAGTCGTACTCGACAGATTAAAGAATGAGAGAACAATAATGCGTAATTTAGAAAAAAGTAACTAAAAATCATGGAACAAAAACAATTCGCGTTGGCAATCAACCAGATTTGCGAGGAGAAGGGGATTCCCAAAAGGAAAGCGATGGAAATTGTGGAGGCGGCGATCGCGGCGGCTTACAAAAAAGATTACGGGGAAAAGGGGCAGGTGATCGAAACTCATTTCGACGAAGAGACTGGCGATGTCAGGGCTTTTCAGGTCAAAGTGGTGGCGGAGATGACCGGTGATGAAGACGATGAAGAATATGATGAAGGGGAAACTGAAGAGATTGGCGAAGACGACGGAGAGCCGAAGAAGAAATTCAATCCGGAGAAAAATATTACATTGGAGGACGCGGAAAAAATCGACAAGAACGCCAAACTGGGCGACGAGGTCCGCATCGAGTTGCCGCCGCACAGCGATTTCGGCCGCATTGCCGCGCAGACTGCCAAGCAGGTTATGATTCAGAAAATTCGCGAGGCGGAAAAAGAGGCGGTGTTTGAGGAATTCAAAGACAAGGAAGGCGAAGTCGTGAATGGCACCGTGCAGCGCGTTGAGGGCAGGAATGTTTTGATTGACGTCGGGAAAGCGGTGGGAATTCTCTATCCGGCGGAGCAGATTAACGGCGAGAGATATCAGGTGGGGCAGCGGCTCAAGGTGTATATTTCCAAAGTTTCTCAGGAAACCAAAGAGGCAAATCTTGTCTTGTCTCGAACCAGCGAAGAAATTGTAAAGAAGCTTTTCGAATTGGAAGTGCCGGAAATCTACGCCGCGACGGTGGAGATCAAAGGCGTTGCCCGGGAAGCCGGGTCCAGAAGCAAAGTGTCGGTGGCTTCCAACGAGGAGGGGATTGATCCGGTGGGATCGTGCGTGGGGCAAAGGGGCGCGCGCATCCAGACCATTATCAATGAATTGGGCGGAGAGAAAATCGACATTATTGAATGGAATGACGATGCGAAAAAATATATTCAGCACGCGCTTTCACCGGCAAAAGTCGCCAGCATTATTTTGGACGACGGAAAGAAATTGGCGACGGCATTTGTCGCCGAAGATCAGCTCTCGCTCGCCATCGGCAAGCAGGGACAGAACGTCCGTTTGGCAACCAAGCTGACCGGATGGAAAATAGATGTGGTGGAGAAGAAGAAAGAAGCGGTGCAGGCGGTTGAGGAAGCGGAAGAGGAAGCGGAGACGGAGGTGTAATAATTTACTTATTTCTGTCATTCTGAACGTAGCGGAGCGAAGTGAAGAATCTCTTTGCCATGCGGATAAACATTATAATAGGACAATCGTATTGTTGTATAATTAATTGGCATAGTGGCGGGATCCTTCGAAGTACCTCAGGATGACGCGTAATATAGTGTGCTGGTGGGTGTGTGGCGTTTGGTAAACTTAATCCATAATTTATTAATAGATAAAAATGGCAACGAAAACTATTGTTGTGGGGCACAAGAACCCTGATACTGATTCTGTTTTATCGGCGATTTTGGTTTCCAAATTTTCCAAGAAAATCTTGGGCTTTGAAGTGGAAAGCAGGATTGCGGGGGATGTGAACAATGAGACCAAGTATATTTTGGATCTGGTCAAAGAATCCAAACCGAAGCCTATCAAGAAAATCACGACCGAGAACGTGGTTTTGGTGGACACGACCGAGCCGGGGCAGATTATCGAAGGTTTGACCGAAGACAATCTGGTGGGAATTATCGATCATCACAATTTGGGCGGGCTTAAAAGTTCGAAGGCGATTTATGTGCGGGCGGAAAATATCGGCTGCGTTTGCTCTTTGGTCTATAAAATTTTGAAAGAAAAAGGCGTCAAAGCAGACAAAAAAACTGCGACGCTGGCAATGGCGGGAATAGTTTCCGACACTTTGAATCTGACTTCGCCCATAACTACGGCGGAGGATAAGGCGTTTCTGAAAGAGCTCGCGCAAATTGCCAAGGTAGATGTCAAAAAATTTACCGCTGACCTTTTTGCGGCTAAGTCCAGTTTGAAGGGGATTTCCTTGAGCAGGGTGGTGGAAAGCGACTATAAAGAATATGAAATGGGCGGGAAGAAAGTCGGCATCGGCGTATGGGAGACCACCAACCCGGAGAGCGTTAACTCAAGCGCCGCTAAAATTATGAGCCTGTTGCAGGTAAAAAAAGTAAACGAGAAGTTGGACTATATATTGTTCGGAGTGGTGGACATTCTTAAAAACAATTCCTATTGCTACATTATAGGAGAGCCGGAAAGCGGTCTTGTGAAAACGGTGTTCGGGGTTGAAACGAAAGGCGATATGGCGTTTTTGAAAGGCGTGGTTTCTCGCAAGAAGCAAATGGTGCCGCCGCTGGTGAGCTATTTTACGAAGTGACGTATAGACATAGGCTGCGGGAGCAGGTTTAAACCTGCTCTCCGGGGTTTGATTTCAAGAAGAAAAATGTTGAACGGATAAAAAGTGCCGGATATCTTTTTGCCCAATCATATTATTTTATTTTGAAACAGAACTATTGATAACAGGTTTAAACCTGTTCTCGCGAAAAGAATGAGCTAGCTCCGGTTACTATAATTAATACAACCTTATATAAAGTTTTGTCCGTATGATAACGGGATTCTTCACTCCGCTATCGCTGCGTTCAGAATGACAAATTAATAGAGAAAATTATGGAAAATACGATCAAGGATTTGGAAAAATCGCAGAAAGAAATTTCGGTTAAGATTTCAAACGAAGAGATGCAAAAATATGTCGAGAAAGCGACCGAAGATATTGCCAAAAACGTGGAACTGGACGGATTTCGCAAAGGCAAAGCGCCCAAGGACGTTGTGAAGCGGAAAGTCGGCGAGGCGAAGATCTACGAAGAGGCGACGCATATGGCTATCGAAAGAACCTATCTGGAAATTCTGAAAGCCTCACCGGAAATGATTCCTCTGGGTCAGCCGCGCGCGGAAATTACCAAGATGGCGCCGGGGAATGATTTTGAATACAAGATGACAATCTCGGTAATGCCGGCGGTAAAGCTGGGCGACTACAAAAAAGTTACCGGCAAGAAAGAGGTGAAAAAAATCGAGGAGGAACAAATCGACAAGGAGCTCGCAAGTCTGCAGAACAGGCGCGCGGCTTATATCACCAAAGACGAGCCGGCGGCGAAAGACGATCGGGCGGAGATTGATTTTGAGGTGCGCGTCGGCGGTGTGAAAATCGAGGGCGGGGAGAGCAAGAATCATCCTTTGATTATCGGGGAAAATAAATTTATTCCCGGTTTTGAAGACCGGCTGGTCGGGATGAAGAAGGATGACATCAAAGAGTTTGAGCTTAAATTTCCGGATGATTACAAGGAAGGCTTGGCCGGCAAGGTGGCCAATTTCAAAGTGACAATGGATTTGGTGCAAAAAGTCGAAAAGCCGGAAATCAACGATGAATTTGCCCGGAGTTTCGGTCAGATCAAGGACTTGGCGGAACTCAAGTCGAATATTCGCAAAAGCATGGAAGCGGAAGAAGATGCGCACGCCGATCACGAGTTGGAGCACGAACTTATCGATCAAGTGGTGAAAGATATGGAAGCGGATATCCCTGATGTTTTGATTGATTCCGAGGTTACCAATATGGTTGCGGAATTCAAGGGTAATATCAGCCAGGCGGGAATGGATTTTGACGAGTACTTGAAAAATGCCAACGCTACCGTGGAAAGCATTCGCGAAGAATGGAAGCCTCTGGCGGAGAAAAAAGTGAAAGAGCATTTGGCGGTACGCGAGGTTGCTCTGCGCGAGAATATCAAAGCGGAGGAAAATGAAATTACCGAGAAAGTGGACGAGACTTTGAAATATTATCCGAACGCGGAAGAAATCCGAGGCAAGATTGATATGGTTCGTTTCCGCGATTATATCGCAGGAGATTTGCTGCGTGTAAAAGTGGTGAAATTTTTGAAGGATTTGGCGGAAAAAAACTAAGTTTATTGTTTGACGAAATATTGAGAGAAAAGCAAATTCATTTTTGCTTTTTTCGTTGTCTTACCTGTTCATTGCGAGGAGGTACTCCGACGTGGCAATCCCTTTACGATAACCAAAAAAGGAAGCTATTCGCGGGAGATTATACGTTTATTACAATTGATTTTACCGCAGGCGGATAACAATTTTGGAAATAGATTTTGTTTATCTTTGAAATCGAACTAAAAAGGAGCGGGTGAATACCCGCTCCCGCATAATGTTAGTCGCAGTGACAAACAACATATGTATCCTTTGCAAAAACCACAAAAAACATTATAATTAACCCATAATCATTAACTATAAAATATATGTTAATTCCAACAGTTATCGAAAAGTCCAGCGATGGAGAAAGGGCTTATGACATTTACTCGCGTCTTTTGAAAGACCGCATCATTATGCTGGGCGGTCCGATCAACGACGCCGTGGCAAACAATATCATTGCGCAGCTTCTTTTTCTGGACAAGCAGGACAAGAAAACCGACATCAGTCTTTATATCAATTCTCCGGGCGGAGTGGTCTCTTCCGCGCTGGCGATTTATGACACAATGAATTACATCAAAGCCGACGTGTCCACCGTATGCGTGGGTATGGCGGCATCGGCGGCGTCTCTGCTGCTCTCCAGCGGGGCGAAAGGCAAGCGGCTTGTACTTCCCAATGCGGAGATTATGATTCACCAGGTGATGGGCGGCGCCGAAGGACAAGCGAGCGACATCGAAATTTCCGCGCGCCAAATTTTGCGCGTCAAGGCGAATCTTAACAAAATTTTGGCAAAGAATACCGGCCAGCCGCTTTCCAAGATTGAGCAAGATTCCGATCGTGATTTCTATATGGACGCGGAGGAAGCGAAGAAATATGGGATTGTGGATAAGATTGTGAGATAATGGGATCGGATATGTATTTTGAATACATATCCCGTTTCTTTATTGGACTTGAGTGCACATCCGGTTTGAAGTACGCGATAAATCAATCCAAATTAATTTTCGCATATGGCGCTATATGATGTAAAAATAAAAGAGGCGGTAAGGGGATTTCCGGATTCTCCCGGGGTGTATATTATGAAAGACGGAGAAGAGGAAATTATCTATATCGGCAAAGCGACTTCTCTCAAAAAACGAGTGGGCTCGTATTTTAATCGCGCTTTGAATGCCAAGACGGAAAAACTGGTTGAGAGCATCAAGGGCATAGATTTTCGCACTACCGACAGCGCGATGGAGGCGCTGATTTTGGAAGCCAATCTCATCAACCTTCATAAACCTTATTACAACATCAAGCTCAAGGACGACAAATATTTCGTGAATATCATCATCACCGATGAAAAATATCCGCGCGTGCTCATCGTGCGTGCGACTGACGAAAAAAAGAAAAAAGCCAAACACATTTTCGGTCCGTATACCAGCAAGTATGATGCCGGAAAAGTAATCGATTTTCTGGTCAAGATTTTCTGCCGCCGCGGCGAGTCGAGCGCGACATCCGGCCTTTATCGCCAATACTATATCAAGGGCTACAATTCGGGAAAAACGGGCGACATTTCGCAGGAGGACTATGCAAAAATAATCTCTTATATCAGATCTTTTTTGGAAGGCAAAAAATCTGGGATCATCAAGAAGCTGGAAAAAGAGATGCAAAGTGCGGCGCGCAAAAATGAATTCGAGAAAGCGGCGGAAATCCGCGACCAACTGTTTGCGCTCCGGCATATTCGCGACACGGCGTTTCTGCGTAAAGAGGATCTGCTTTTGGAAGACAACGCCGGCACGTTCGAAAGGATTGAAGGTTATGACATTTCCAACATCGGCGGCGAGGATGCTGTGGGTTCGATGGTGGTTTTTCGCCGCGGACGGCCGGACAAAGACGAGTATCGCAAATTTAAAATCAAAACCGTCGAGGGTGCCAATGATCCAGCGATGATGTATGAGGTTTTGGAAAGGAGATTCGGCAATCATCACGATTGGCGGGCGCCGGATGTTATCGTGATGGACGGCGGCCTCACGCAGACCAATGTCGCCAAGACTATCTTGAAAAAACTGGGTCTGGAAATTCCCATCGTGGGTATCGCCAAGGGACCCGACCGCAAGGGTGAAAAACTTTTTTTCTCCGGTCCCAAAAGTTTTATTTTTCCCGACGTAGAGTTGATAAAGAAAGTCCGCGACGAGTCACACCGCTTTGCGATAGGGTATCATCGAAAATTGAGAGGTGCGAAATTTAAGAAAAAAGTTTTACGGACGGAGTAGCATGGCGGAGTAGCAGGCTTCAGCCTGCGCCGCTGTCCAATGCGGGAAGAACAAACATATTCAATCGTTTTCTTTGCTTGGGACAACCGCGCAGGCTAAAGCCATGCTACTCCGCGTTATCCGTTGTTTTTATAAAAATGCTTTCGTATTTTTCTTTTACTGAAATAAACCTGGGCGCGCTCACCTTGCAAGTATGGGGGCTTTTTGTCGCCCTCGGTTTTGTTGCGGCACTTGCGATTTCTTTGAAGGAAGCGCGCAAGGCCCGCCTTGCGGATGAAACAGTCTGGGACGTGATGATTATTTCATTGGCGGGAATGATTGTGGGCGGGCGTATTTTTTATTTTCTTTCAAGTCCGGAAAAAAGCGTCGCCGTTTTGACCGGCGTGCATGGCGGTTTTTCGCTCGCGGGCGGTGTGGCGCTGACCGGAGTTTTGAGCCTGCTTTATTTGAAAAACAAAAAGCGGGATTTTAAAAAAGTGTTTGATATTTTGACCCCCGGTTTTGTCGTCGCGCTCATTTTCGTGCGCCTCGGTTGTTTTTTGATTGGTGATCATATCGGCAAAATCACGACGCTGCCGTGGGGAATGGAATTTGCAGACGGCACGCTGCGACATCCGGTTGCTTCGTACGAAATATTGTTTCTGATATTTTTATCGGGCGTGATATACGAATTGAAATCAAAACGGAAACGCGACGGACATATTTTTTTGGCTTTTATCGCGTCATATGCGATTTTTCGTTTTGGCGCCGACTTTTTGCGATGCGACGACTTGACTTTTTGCGATGCGCGTTTTTACGGTTTGACCTTGACGCAATGGGTGCTGCTTTGCGGCATTCCGCTGTTTATTTTTTATAAAGTTTTATTGAATAAACCATCCGCGGAGTAGCACGGCTTTAGCCTGCGCCGCTGTCCAATACGGAGAGAACGAATGTATATGAAAGTTTTTGCGACTTGGGACAACCGCGCAGGCTAAAGCCATGCTACTCCACCCGCTACTCCACCTGCCACTCCGCCATGCTACTTCGCGCGGGTTGCGTGCTCCGCGTTTTTTCATTTCACAATTATCGTTTTTTATCTTATAATGAATAGACATAAGCTAAAAAATAAAAATGCAAAGTAAGAATTGGCATGGTCTGGGCGTGCAGGAGACTCTTAAGACCCTTAAGACTTCCAAAACCGGGCTTTCGGAAAAAGAGGCGCAGAAGAGGATTGTCAAATACGGGCGAAACAAGCTGCCCGAGAAGAAAAGGTTTACTTATTGGGGCATAGCGCTGTCGCAGTTCAAAAGCCCGATGGTGTATGTGCTGTTTGCGGCGGCATTGGTTTCTTTCCTGCTCGGCGATTATATCGATGTCTGCGTAATACTGTTTGCGGTTTTTCTGAACACGGTTGTGGGATTTATCCAAGAGGTCAAAGCGGAAACGGCGCTTGCGGCACTCAGCGGCGTCGTGGCGCACAAGACTTATGTCATTCGCGATGGCATTGAAAAAGAAATTGACACGGCGGATGTCACTTTGGGGGATATCGTCGTACTCAAGTCCGGCGGGCGGGTGCCGGCCGATGGGCGGTTGCTGGAAAATTATGAGATGGAAATAGACGAGGCGGTTTTGACGGGAGAGTCGGTGCCGGTCAAGAAGATTGTGAAAGGGCTTGATCAGGAAGGCGAGGGGGAGAGCAAGAAAAATATGGTATATATGGGGTCGTCCGTTGTGAAAGGGCGCGGGCTGGCGGTTATCACCGGTATTGCTCTTGATACCAAATTCGGACAGATAGCCGATCTTTTGGACAGGACCGAGGATGCCGATACTCCTTTGCAGATTGAGCTTACAAAATTCAGCCGGTCTTTCGGCAAAATTACTTTTATGATTTTGGTTATCGTGATGGCGATAGGGCTGTACCGTTCCGTTCCGTTTCTGGACATTTTCACGACTGCCGTGGCTATGGCGGTCGCTGCCATTCCGGAAGGGGTGCTGGTAGCGGTGACTATTATTCTGGCAGTGGGGATGCAGCGAATACTCAAAAGCGGCTCGCTGGTGCGCAAGCTGGTGGCGGCGGAAACTCTGGGGAGCGTGAGCATTATCTGCACCGACAAAACGGGGACTTTGACCAAAGGCACGATGCAGGTTGACCATATCGTCACGCTGGATTCTTTCTTTACGATAAATAACAATTGCCGGAATAACAAACGGGAAGAAAGCGAGGAGGAGAGGGAGCGTGTAACTGCGCTCAAAATCGGTATGATTTGCAATGACGCGGTGGTGGAAAATCCTGCGGCGAAATTGGAGGATTGGATTATTCACGGAGAATATACGGAGAAAGCTTTTCTGTGGGCGGGGCTTTGTGCGGGGTTTGATCCGGAAAGTCTCAATAAAGAATCGGCGCGGATCAATGAGATTCCTTTCAGCTCGGATCGGAAATTGATGGCGACGCTCAACAAAGAAGGCGAAGAATATGTCATTTATGTCAAAGGCGCCGCGGAAGAAATCATCAATCGCTCTCGGCATATTTTTGTCAGAGGGAAAGCAAGGGAGATGAACGAGGACGACCTGCGCCGTATGCGGCAGAAGCAGGAGGATATGAGCCGGGAAGGTCTGAGAGTGCTGGGCGTGGCATTTAAGAAAACGGACAAGCGGATAATTCCGCTTTTCAAGGAGAGCAACGAGGAAGACGTTGTAAATAATCTGGTTCTGGTGGGTCTGATCGCTCTCAAAGATCCTCTTCGGGAGGAAGCCAAAAATATGCTGGATACGGCCAAAGAGGCCGGCATCCGGACGATAATGATTACGGGGGACAATTCTCTGACGGCAAAAGCGATTGCCAACGAACTGGGAATGCGAGTGGAGAAAGAAAATATTCTCGAAGGGGTCGAGCTGGATCGAATGAGCACCGGGGATTTCAATAATATAGTGTCGAAGATAAAAGTCTACGCCCGCGTTTCCCCGCGGCACAAACTGCGCATCGTGGAGGCCTGGCAAGCACGCGGCGAGGTGGTGGCAATGACGGGAGACGGAGTGAATGACGCGCCGGCTCTTAAAAAGGCCGACATTGGCATCGCGCTTGGCAGCGGCACTGAAGTCGCCAAAGAGACCGCCAACCTCGTGCTGCTTGACGATAATTTCAAGACTGTCATAATGGCAATTCGGCAGGGGAGATCCATTTTCGACAACATCAGGAAAGTTATTTTGTATCTCATTTCGGATAGTTTCAGCGAAGTCGTAATTGTGGGAGGCAGCCTCTTGGCAGGGTTGCCGATGCCGCTCACCGCGGCTCAGATATTGTGGATAAATTTGGTTACCGACGGCTTGCCGAATATCGCTTTGACACAGGAGCCTGAGGAGGAGGGTGTAATGCGGCAAAAACCTCGGAAGAAGAACGAGCCGCTGCTTAATGCGGAAATGAAAACGCTTGTAGCCGCAATCAGCATAGCGTCTGGAATCGTCGCGCTCCCGATTTTCGAATACATTAACGCCGCAACCGGCGATTTGCGCAGGGCAGGCTCTGTCGTGTTCTCCCTCTTGGCTGTCGACTCCCTGATTTACGTGTTCAGTCTTCGTTCGTTGCGCCGCTCGGTATTCAGGCAAAATCCGTTTTCCAATCCGTATCTCATCGCGGCGCTCGTTCTGGCTTTGGCTTTCCAGCTGATTGCGATTTATGTTCCGTTCTTTCAGAATATTTTGAAAACGAAGGCGCTGAGCCTTGGCGACTGGGGGGTCGTTGCCGCTGCGGGTCTCTTGACGGTGGTTATGATAGAAGTCATCAAATATGCATTTATTAAAAAAGATAAGCGGAAAGAATAAAATTATGCTGTACGAAATCAAAAATATTTTTAGGAAAATCGTGCCTTACTCTTTGATCCTTTTCATTCACAAAGTCCGGGTTGTCTACGCGAACTGCAGATACGGTTTTCCGGCGCGGAAGCTGAAAATAATCGCCGTTGCCGGCACCAAGGGCAAAACCACCACGACCAATATGATTGCGCGCATTCTCGAGGGCAGCGGCCACAAGGTTGCGATGCTTTCCACCGCCAATTTTCAAATCGGCGAAAAGAAATGGCTCAATAATGTCAAACTGACAACGCCCTCGCCGGCATACGTGCAGAGTTTTCTCAAAAAGGCCGTGGAGGCGGATTGCGAGTATGCGATTTTGGAAGCGTCATCGCACGGAATGGTTCAGTCGCGTTATTGGGGAATTGATTTTCAGACGGTTGTCATTACCAATCTTACTAGCGACCACCTGGACTATCACAAGACTTTTGAGAATTACAAAAGTTCCCATTACGGTCTGGTGGGAAAAAAGACAAAGAGCGTTATCGTCAATTATGACGAACCCAATACGCACGAGATGCTGACCTTGCCGGGCGCTTTTGAGAAGATTGCTTTTACTCTCTGGAATATTTCGCAACCCGGCGGCATAAACTTGGCGCGCGCGGAAAATGTTAAAATCGAGGAATTCGGATCGTCTTTTGACTTCTTGTTTGGCGGAGAGAAATGTGCGATTGCCTTGCCGCTGATAGGCGAGTTCAACGTTTACAATGCTTTGGGGGCGATTCTGGCGTGTCGGGTCGAGGGCGTTGCCATGGCGGACATTGTGAAAAATCTGGCAGTCGTGGGAAATATTCCCGGTCGGCTGGAGAAGATAGACGAAGGGCAAAATTTTGAGGTGGTCGTGGACTATGCCCATTCTCCCGAGTCTCTGCAAAAAGTTTATGGCGTACTTCGACCCCGCGTCAAAGGCAGGATAATTGCGGTACTGGGCGGCACCGGTGACAGGGACAAAACTTATCGCGCGCGCGGCGGAGAGCTGGCGGCGGAATTTGCCGATATTGTGATTGTGACCAATGAGGTTCCTTACAGCGAGGACGTGGAAGATATCATCGACCAGGTAATGTCCGGCATCAAAAACAAGACGCTTGATAAAAATCTTTTTCGCATCAGCGACCGCAAGGAAGCGATGCGCAAAGCTTTCGATTCGGCGCGACCGGACGACCTGGTGGTTATTACCGGCAAAGGGTGCGAGCAGTTTATGATTTTTGGCGACAAAAAAATCCCGTGGGATGATCGGGAAATAGCGCGAGGGCTTTTGCGCGAGCAGGGAGCGTCGGTATTAAATGCGCAAAGTCTCCAAAACAAAAACACGGGGCGTTCCCTCCCGGTTTTGTAATTCTGTTTTTATTTCTACTTTTGCATAGCGGACAAAATAAAAATATTTTAAAATGTCCGTCTCCTCATTCGCAAGTCTTCATTGTACTATGGCTAATAAAAACAGTCAATACATATTATTTCGCAGGATAAAAGCAGCAGGTCGAGGTGGCATGGCGGAGTGGCAGGTTGGAGTAGCAGGCTTTAGCCTGCGCCGCTGTCCCAAGCCGCAAAAACTTTCGCATACGTTTGTTTTCCGCATTGGACAATCGTGCAGGCTAAAGCCTGCTACTCCGCGTCAACTCTCTGTTTTTCCCCGTTTCCCGATCGGATTTTCTTGCTTGACAGGGAGCTCCTGATGCTATAATATAAATTATGTCATTGTGTGTTCTGACACAAAAAATGGCTTTTTCAAGCCGGAAACGAAAAAGAACATTGATTTACCTAACTCTACAGCCATGTCAAAATCCAAGTCCAATCCCGTTCCCAATTTGCAAATAATGACCAAATGCCCGATGTGCAGCGCAAATTACAAAAAAGACGACATAAAAGTCATAAACAAAAATGACGGGTCTTTGTCCATATATTTAAGCTGCAGTCGCTGCAAAAGCTCGGTAGTTATGCTCCTTATGGCAGGACCGATGGGCGTGACCTCCATCAGCATTCCTACGGATATCACCGAGGAAGACCTTGGAAAGATAAACGGCAATAACATCATCAGTTGCGACGACGTGTTGGAAATGTACAAATTTTTGAAAGATAATTAAGAAATAATATATAATTATGAACAAGATAGTAATCTCCGCGGAAAGTAGAAATGCGGAAGAAACAAGAGCAAAGAATATTTTGGCGGAAGGTTTTATTCCCGGCGTGGTTTATGGACACGGTTTCGAGAGCGTCTCGGTAAAAGTAGGCAGGAAAGAATTCTTAAATACTTTGGACGAGGCGGGAGAAAGCACTTTGATTGACTTGAAGATAGGCGACAAGGAAATCGGAAATGTAGTCATCAAGGACTATCAGGTAGATCCAATTAACGGCTCAATCACCCATTTCGATCTTCACAAGATTAAGATGAGCGAGAAATTGATCGTAAATGTGGACATCACTTTCATCGGTGAATCACCGGCGGTGAAGAACGAAGGCGGAGTGCTGGTAAAAGGTATGGATGTGCTGGAAATCAAATGTCTGCCGAAAGATCTTATTCAGGAAGTTGAAATCGATTTGGGCAAGCTTGAGAAGCTTGACGATATGATCAGGGTAAAAGATTTGGCGCTGCCGGGAACCATCGAGGTTCTTGATGAAGAGGAAAACGTGATCGTAAGTGTCGTTCCTCAACGCAGTGACGCGGAGATGGAGGATCTGGAAGAAAAGCCGGAAGAGAACGTCGGTAAAGTGGAAGGCGCCGTAAAGGAAGAAAAAGAAGCTCCGGTTGCGGACAAGAAAGCGGAGAAAAAATAAAAATCAGAATAATTTTTAGGAGAGAAAACAAATATGGATTCTGTTCATAAAAAATCTTTCGTGCACAAAAGAAACCGCAGAGCCGGGTGGCTGTGCGGTTTTCTGTTGCTCGGTTTTTTTCTGTTGCCTTTTCTGAAGGTAGTATCTTTTGCCGAGGAGGGCGGCGCATCGATTGCAGCTTCGTCGACGACCGCGGCGGCTCCAAATCAGGAGCTTGTCAATCGAAAGCTTGAGGAAATAAAAAAGATACAGGACGATATCGCCAAATATCAGGCGGATAGCAAGGCGAAACGTATGGAGGGAAATACGCTGGAAAACGAGATTGAGATTTTTGACGACAACATATCGCAAAATCAGCTGGAGATTCGGGAAACCAAGCTCAACATCGAAAAGGCGGAGATAGAAATGGAGGGATCCCAGAACCAAATTGAGGAAGACAGGGTAAAGATTGAAAAGAACAGGGAAGCTCTCAAGAGTTTTTTGCAGGAACTCTACACTCATCAGGACGATTCTTTTCTGGAAATCTTGGTAACCAGGGAAAACATCTCGGACTTTTTTAATGAGATTAACGCGCTGGAAGCGGCGCAGGACAAAGTCTTAAGCGCGGTTGTTGCGCTCAAGCAGGAGAGGGAAGTACTGGACAAGCGCACTAAAGAGCTGGAGGAAACACAGCAGACCTATGAGGGACTGATAAGTATGCGCTACGAACAGAACGCGGCGCTGGAAAATTTGAAAGCGCAGAAAAACGAGATTTTGGAAGCTACCAACGGCGAAGAAGAAAAATATCGGGCGCTGGTCGCCGCAAATCGCAGCTTGTTGCCGTCTCTTCGGGCGGAGCTGCGGGACTTGCAGAGTTTGGGGCAAAATATCCAATTTGACGATGCGATTTCAGCCGCCAAATATGTGGGCGAGGCAACGGGGGTGCGACCGGCCTTTCTGCTTGGTGTTCTTCGGGTGGAATCCGGATTGGGGACTAATATAGGCGGAGGAACTTATTCCGTGGATATGAATCCCGGTCAGCGACCGATCTTTGAGGCAATCGCGCAGGAGTTGGGATACGATCCCAACGCCATGCCGGTAAGCAAGAAGCCCAAAAATTATTCCGGCTGGGGAGGGGCGATGGGTCCGGCTCAGATGATGCCAACCACTTGGATATCTTACCGCGGGCAGGTTTCGGCGCTGACCGGACACACTCCGGCTGATCCTTGGAATCTGACCGATGCGATTGCGGCGATGGCAATCAAACTCTCGCAGGTAAACGGCGTTTCTTCCGCCAATTATAACGCCGAGTACGAGGCGGCGGGAAGATATCTTGCAGGCAACAACTGGCAGAGATTTAAGTTCTATCCGGACAAGGTAATGTATTATGCGGATTTGTATGAGAAAGAATTGAACGGGTGATAAAAACAGAGAGTCGGGTGTGGAGTAGCATGACAAACGGAGTAGCAGGCTTCAGCCTGCGCTGCTGTCCAATGCGGGAATAACCTTCCGTATCTTTGTAGAGACGCGATTTATCGCGTCTTTTGTTTATGTTAAAACGGAATAATTCTCGGAGTAGCATGGCTTTAGCCTGCGCGGTTGTTCCAAGCTGATGGAACGAACGTATATGCGTTTGTTCTTTTTTGCATTGGACAGCGGCGCAGGCTGAAGCCATGCTACTCCACCTGCTACTCCGTTTTTCTTTTGGTTTATCAAAAAATTTGTCGTATTTTATTTTTTATATGTTGTATTTTGCAGTATGGATCACACCAGAAATGGTGTGAACCATGCAGGATAGAACGTTTTTATGTGGCATTCACACCATCTCTGGTGTGATCCGAGAATCCAAAATGCAAAAAAAACAATTTGCTACTCCGCACAGTTGAATACAAAACAAAACTCCGAATCTATCGGGGTTTTGTTAATGCGTTTTGATATCTAAATGCGTTTTATTCCGGAGCGTATATTTTTACTCTGCTGAGTATTTTTTTAGATTGTCCAGCGAGTTTTGAGAAAGCTTTTTCGAAGCGGCAACCGCTTCTTGAATAGAAGCTTTTGAAATGGTTTCAGCATGACCTATTTCAATTACTTGATTTCCTATCCCATTTTGCAAATAGTCTTCAATGTATATCTTGTGAAGAGCGGTTATTTCGCTGTCGTTATTTTCTGACAGATATTGTGCGAGGGCCTTTCTCGCCAGATGCGTGATGCCATCTCCTTTTTCTGCCACGACTTTATAACCCTCGCCGTTGCTTTCCACTGTATTTGTCTTTGTTTCTTCGATTTTTGTTTCTTGAGTTTGCTGCGCAACATTGCTGTCGGTCTGAGTAGCCGTCTCTTGAGTCTGTTGCTCCGTATTATCGGTTGCGGCCGCTGCCTGATCTTTTGCTTCGGCGGTTTCCTCTTTGTTCTCCGTCGTCGCGGCTGCGTCGGTCTTTGCTCCTTGCTGCTCTTGATTTACATTTCCGGCAGGATTGGCTCCTGTCTTTTCGTTGTAGTTGTAGGCGCTGATTCCCACTATCAGGACGATAAGGGCGACCAGTATGGTTTGCCAATTTTGATAAACACTGTCCTTGATTTTTCCCAGCCATCCTTTTTCTTCGGAGGCTGATAACTCGATTTCTTCTTCGGGCACTTTAAAACACCTCCTTTCCTTTTAAAATTTATGATTTTAGATATCTAAAAAATCGTATTTTCTCTTGATTAGAGTTTATCATAATGGCAAGAAATGGCAAGTTTTAGCCAAAAATGAGAGAACCAAACATTTTCGCGGCGCGGAATTTATTTTGGTAATATGTTTTTAAAGTTGATCGCGTTCGATATTCTTTGGACTCATACGCAATATATGTTTTTATAGCAAACACCAAAATTCGTATTAATTAGAAATCAGAAATCCAGCTTTGCATTCGGATCACATCAGAAATAATGCGAACTGCCATACAAGAATATTCCGGCCTGCGTTGTTCACACCATCTCTGGTGTGATCCATTCTTTCTTTTCAAAAAATATTTTCCAAAAATTTTTAAAAAAATAAAAAATAATATTTTCATAATGGAAAGTCTTGACAAAATATTGTAAGTTATTTTTTTTGTTGTATAATTAAATTGTATTTGATTTTCATTTTGCATTTTTGTAAAAACATTCAAGATAATTTTATCTTAAAGAAATAAAAAGACAGAAAGGAGGTGTTTTAAATGGTAACAAAAAAGACAACAGTCAAGAAAGCTGCTCCGAAGAAGAAAGTAGCTGCCAAGAAAGTTGTAAAGAAAGCCGCTCCGAAGAAAAAGGTAGCTGCTAAGAAGCCTGCAGTCAAGAAAGCCGTGAAGAAGACCGTGAAGAAGGTTGCTGCTAAGAAACCGGCTGCAAAAAAGAAAGTCGCTGCAAAGAAAAAGTAATTTTTCCGGACAAAACTTTCAAAAATAAAACCAACCGCTCTCGTAGCGGCTGGTTTTATTTTAGGGCAGAAATAATCGGAGTTGGACGTTTGCGGACCACACCGGAAATGGTGTGAACAACGCAGGACAGGACGTTTTTATGCAGCAGTTCACACCATTTCTGGTGTGGTCCACATGCAAAGTGCATATGATCTGTGAATTTTGTATCGTATAATTTATGCACTTTTATCTTTTCCAAAGCTTTGCCACTCTTTTTTTGCCTCGCAAATCTTTGATTGTTTCCACGTTTGCGTCTGGAAGATTTGTCTTGGTAAAAATTTCAATACCTCTCATCTGTTTCGGGTCCGCTTCCAGGAAAATGTGATAGGAACTCATATTCGCACTCAAGGCGCCGAATTTTTTGATAAGTCGCGCAATGTGGTAGAGACCTTTGTCTTTCGTTGTCAGGGCGATTTTGGGCTCGAAATTTTTAACGTTCGCATTGAGTTTTTCATAATCTTCCGGAGTGATGTAGGGCAGGTTGGCAGTCAGGATCAAGTTCTTGCAATCTTTGATTTTTTCCAGCGCGATTTCCAGATCGCATTTCAAAAAAGTCATTCGGGAAGATACCCTGTGCTTCTTGGCATTTATCTTTGCGATATCCAGAGCTTTTTCTGAAATATCGTTGGCGTAGACTTTCCTTATTTTGGAAGACGATTTGTCAGTGTCGGAAGATTTGAGAATGCTGACAGGAATGCATCCCGAGCCGGTGCCGATATCGATCAGTGTGAGAGGCGTCTCGGCATTTTTGATAATGTCCAAAACTTCCCTCACGATGATTTCAGTTTCCGGGCGGGGGATTAAAACATTCTTGTCGACGAAGAAATCGAAGCCACAGAATTCTTTCTTGCGGATGATGTAGGCGACCGGCTCATATCTTTCCCGGCGCCGGATGAAACTTCTGAATGTTTTTTCTTCTTCTCGTGATAAAATATATTTTTCGAAATTAAGATACAGCCAGCTTCTGTTTTTTTCGCCTCCGTTAATCGCTTCCAATAGCAAAACTTCCGCATCCAGTGGTGCGGAAGTTATGCCTTTTTCTCTGAATTTCGCGCTTGCGTAAACAATCGCCGTTTTTGGATTCATCTTAAAAACTTATTTTATCCCTCTTCGCTTTATGTTCTTGACGGCTTTCAGCAGAGCCAAAGATTTTTCCAGTTGCCTTACCGCGTCGGCGAAGTCAACATCGTCCATCCGGTCTTTTTCTTGGAGTTTTCTTTGCGCCTCGTCGCGAGCCCTCTGTGCTTTTTCTTCGTCAATCTCATCCACCCTTTCCGCGACATCGGTCATAACCCGTACTTGATTTTTTCGTACTTCCACAAAGCCGCCATAAACCGCCATCAAGATTTCTTCTTCGCCGTTTTTGATAACGAGCTCGCCGCTCTTAACGGTGCTCACCAAAGAAATATGTTTGGGCAGTATGGTAATCTGTCCATTCTTGGTCGGAAGCGAGATTTGATCGATTTCTCCCTCAAAGGCGATTTTTTCCGGAGTGACTACTTGTAAATCTATTTTCATAATTTTATTTTAAACTCTATATTCGTCATTGTTCCTCGCAAACGACAGAGGCAGGTTCCAAATTATTTAGCTTCCTCGACTTGGTCGATAGAACCTTTCATATAGAAAGCGTTTTCGTTCTTGCTGTCGTGCTTGCCTTCCAAAATTTCTTTAAAGCCGCGGATGGTCTCGCTGAGCGGTACGTATTGTCCCGGAGTTCCGGTATATGCTTCCGCAACGAACATCGGTTGGGAAAGGAATTTCTGAATCTTGCGGGCGCGCGCCACGATAATTTTGTCTTCTTCGGAAAGCTCTTCCATGCCAAGGATGGCGATGATATCCTGCAAATCTCTGTATTTCTGCAAAACTTTTTGCACTCCTCGGGCAACCTCGTAATGATCTTTTCCGATAACGAGCGGATCCATAACCGTAGAAGTCGAGTCCAGAGGATCGACGGCCGGATAGATTCCGATCTCGGTCAGCGCGCGAGAAAGTGAAACGGTCGAATCCAAGTGCGCGAAAGTCGTAGCCGGCGCCGGGTCAGTAAGGTCATCCGCAGGCACATATACAGCCTGCACGGAGGTGATGGAACCTTTCTTGGTGGAGGTGATGCGTTCTTGCAGTTCGCCCATTTCTTGCGCCAAGGTCGGCTGGTATCCCACTGCGGAAGGCATACGTCCCAAAAGTGCGGACACTTCGGAACCGGCCTGGGTGAATCGGAAAATATTGTCAATAAAAAGCAGAACATCTTTTCCCATCTCGTCGCGGAAATTTTCCGCCATGGTAAGTCCGGAAAGCGCAACGCGCTGTCTTGCGCCCGGGACTTCATTCATCTGTCCGAATACCAAAGCGGTCTTTGTCAGCACTCCCGAGTCTTTCATTTCGTGATAAAGATCGTTTCCTTCACGGGTTCTTTCTCCAACTCCCGCAAACACCGAGTATCCTCCGTGCTCGCTGGCGATGTTGCGGATAAGTTCCTGAATCAGAACGGTTTTCCCCACGCCTGCGCCGCCGAAAAGTCCGACCTTTCCTCCCTTTGTAAAAGGAGCGATGAGGTCGATTACTTTTATTCCGGTTTCAAAAATCTCGGTCTTGGTCGACTGTTCCGTGAAGGCGGGAGCGTCGCGGTGAATGGAAGCTCTCTTTGTAAATTTCTTTTCTTCTTTCCCGTCGATGGTGTTTCCAAGCACGTCAAACATACGTCCCAAAACTTCTTCTCCCACCGGTACGGAAATAGGGGCTCCGGTGTCTTCGACCTCGGCGTCTCTTTGCAATCCGTCAGTTGAATCCATAGCGATGGCGCGGACGCGTCCCGAACCCAAGTGCTGGGTGGTTTCCAAAATAAGGTCTTTGCCGTCGGCAGTTTTGGTTTTTAGTGCGTTGTATATGGCGGGCAGATGGTCTTCAAATTCGATGTCGACTACCGTCCCGATGATCTGTGCAATTCTTCCTTTGCTCATAATTTTAATCTATAAGTGTTTAATGTATGTGTAAAATTTTAATTTAGAAATTGGGTTTTGGAAAAAAAGTTGGGGAAGATTTTTTAGAAAAAACTTAAAAAATATCTGATTAAATATTCTAGCTTTTCCAAAACAGTTTTTCCGTTGTGGAGAGCTAGGTCTTTATAATAGAATCTCCTGAATTTTAAATCTTCCCTTGTTTCTTTTATGTGCTCGCCTGTGATTTTTATCACCTCCTTTTTTATTCCAAAACTCAATCTCTAAATTTTTAACGTGCTTTATTGAAATCAAATTTCTATTTGTCATTTCGAAATGAGGTACTCCGATTGAGAAATCTGGGGAATGTACGGAATGGCGAAAAGTTTAAGTCTTCATATTGAACCTTTCCAGTTTGCGTGCAATTCCCAGATCTCTCAGTCGAGTACTCCTTCGAGATGACAATAGCGGTTTATTTCCCTGATCGGATTCCCCTATTATGAGGAAGAGGAACCCCACAGAAAGACAAATATCCTAATTTTATTCTTGCGCCGCAACTCCTGCTGCAATTTCTGTCATTTCTTGCGTAATCTTCCCTTGTCTCGCGCTGTTGTAATAAAGTTGGAGATCTTCCAGCAAATCCCGCGCGCTGTCGGTGGAGTTTTTCATTGCCACCATACGCGCGCTGTGCTCGGAGGCATTGGATTCCAAAACTATGTGGAAAACTTGCGTCTCTACCAGATTCGGCAGAAGTTTTTTGAGGACTTCTTCCGGCGACGGCTCGAAAACATATTCCGTCGCGTCTTTCATTTTCTTCGTACGTCCGATTTCGTCTTCTCCCAGTTCATCAATCGTTTTCTTGATGCTCTTTTGGCTGATAGGGAGCAATGCCCTTGTTTCCACGGTCTGCTTGAGTGTAGAAACAAAGTTGGTGTAGACGGCAATGACCTTGTCGTAATCTTCCGCCAAAAAATCTTTCATCAGAAGGCGCGAGATGGGCAAAGTTTCCATCAATTCCACTGTATCGCCGATGCCGTCAAAAATGGCGACGATGTTCTGCTTGCCGCGGAAGAATTTTTCCGCTTTCTTGCCGATAGTGACCAGGCAGATTTCTTTATCTTGATTTTCCGCAATGATTCTATTCGCTTCTTTGAGCACCGAGCTGTTAAGTCCTCCGCACAACCCTTTGTCGGAAGTGATGACCATGAGGCAAAGCTTTTTGACTTCGCGCTTATGGGTGAGGGGATAGTCCTTTTGCGATTCCAAGGAATTGCTGACGTTGCCCAGAAGTTTGAGCGCCGCTTCCGCATAAGGTCGGGCGATAAGCGCCGCCGTTTGGCTTTTCCTCATTTTGGCAGCCGAAACCATCTGCATCGCTTTGGTGATCTTGGCGATGTTTTTGGTAGACTGGATTTGTCTTTTTATAATTCGGGTCGATTGCATAGAATTAACTTATTGCTTGGGGTCTGTTTATGGTTTTAATACGCAGACTTTTTTGTCCGACGTTAGGAGAAGTTTCTATTACTCGGTAGAACTACGATGCCATTATGGGTTTGGGCGATAGTGAAGGGATCCTTCGACTGCGCTCCGCTCCGCTCAGGATGACAAAGATTTACTTTTTCTCTTCCGGTTTCTCCGGTGCATTTTGGTCCAAGAAAGAATTTTTGAAATCCTCGATAGTTTCGCGCAGCATCTTGTCGGTGTCTTCGGAAATGGTTTGTTCTTTCTCGATATTTTCAAAAATTTCAGCCTTTTGCTCGCCGACGTATGTCAGGAGTTCCGCCTCGAATTTTCGCACGTCTTCCACTTTTACTTCGTTCAAGAAACCGTTGATGGTTGCGAAGACTATTGTTACTTGCTGGGAAATGGAGAGAGGGGAGTATTGGTCTTGCTTGAGCACTTCCGTAAGTCGCATTCCTCTGTCGATCTTGCTTTTGGTTTCTTTATCGAGATCGGAGGAAAATTGTGCGAAAGCGGCCATTTCACGGAATTGCGCCAACTCCAATCGCAGTTTGCCTGCGACTTTCTTCATCGCTTTGGTCTGGGCGGCGGAACCGACGCGAGACACCGAGATGCCCGGGTTGATAGCCGGTCTGATGCCTTGATAGAAGAGGTCGGTTTCCAAAAAGATTTGCCCGTCCGTAATGGAAATTACGTTGGTCGGAATGTAGGCACTCACGTCTCCCGCCTGCGTCTCGATGATAGGCAGCGCGGTCAATGATCCGCCTCCGTATTTTTCATCCAGCTTGGCGGCGCGCTCCAAGAGTCTTGAGTGAAGATAGAAAACATCTCCCGGGTAAGCTTCGCGTCCCGGCGGTCTTCTGAGAATCAGCGATATCTGGCGGTAAGCTTGCGCGTGTTTGGTGAGATCGTCGTAAATGATAAGTGCGTCCTTGCCTTTGTCCATAAAATATTCTCCCATCGCGCATCCGGCGTAAGGAGCGATGTATGACATAGCCGCCGAGTCGGAAGCGCCTGCCAGCACGATGATGGTATGTTCCATCGCGCCCGCCTCCTTGAGCTTGGTGACGATTTTGGCAATCTTGGATTCTTTCTGTCCGATAGCGACATAGATACAGGTCACGTCCTTGCCCTTTTGATTGATAATCGTGTCGATAGCGATGGCGGTTTTTCCGATCTGGCGGTCACCGATAATGAGTTCACGCTGTCCTTTCCCGATCGGTATCATCGAATCGATGGCCTTGATTCCGGTTTGAAGCGGAGTGTCTACGGATTTTCTGGTGATAACGCGCGGCGCAATCTTTTCCACCGGATAAAATTTATCCGTCTTGATCTCTCCCAGCCCGTCTATCGGTTCCCCGAGAGCGTTCACTACCCGTCCTACCATAGCCTCTCCCACCGGTACTTCCAAAATCCTGCCGGTGCTTTTCGCCACGTCGCCTTCCTTGATTTTCTTGTAATCTCCCATAATCATAACACCGACCCCGTCTTCTTCCAAGTTCAGTGCCACGCCGGCAACGCCGTTTGAAAATTCCAAAAGCTCGCCGCTCATAACTTCGCTGATGCCGTTCAGAGTGGCGACCCCGTCTCCGATTTTGATGACCTTGCCGACTTTTTCCACTTGGGATTCCGTCTTGGCTCCGGCGATCTGCTTCTTGAGATTTTCTATGATATAGCTGTTCATATATTCTTTTATTTTATAAATATTTAAATCTAACTTATGGTCTGCTTCATATCCGCCAGCTTTTTCCTGATGCTGCCATCAATCAGCGTGTCGTCGTTGATTACGACCGCGATGCCGCCGATGAGATCCGGATCCACTTCCTCTTCGAGTTCCACCTGTCCGGCGAAGCGGTTAACGATGTCGCTCACGATTTCCGGGCTCAGCTTTTCCCCGCTGCTGATTTTCACCTTGGAAATTCCTTTTTGCTTGCGGCAGTAAGTTTGATACTCTTCAATAATTTTTTTCTCCATGGAAAGATTGTTATTGAAGCGCAGGAGGTCTACGAAACTTTTTATCAGCTCGGATGATTCTTCTTTGCTCGCGCCTCTGGTAATCTCAAAGAGGCTGATGGCGTATTGTTTGGGTGTTATCTTCATAAGTTTCTATTTTATCTTGGACAAAGTCTCTTCCGCCAGCTTTTTCTCGACGGCGCCGTCCAAGTTTTTGCGGATGATTTTCTCCGCAATTTGGATGGCCAAGTCGGCGATTTCTTTCTCGGCTTCTTTTACGGATTTTTCTTTTTCGTCTTGAATTTCTTCCTTCGCCTTGGCAACGATTTCCTGCGTCTTCTTGCGAGTTTCGTCGATGGCTTTCTCGGCATTTGCCTGCGCAACGTCGTAGGACTTCTTGACGATTTCCGCCGCTTCTTCCTTAGCTTTTCTTATCTCCGCCACTTTGGTTTCTTCGGTGTTCTTGAGCTCCTCTTCGATTTTTTTCGCTTCCTTGAGGCTCCTCTCGATTTTCTCCGCGCGGTCGTTGAGTATCTTCAAAACCGGACCGTAGGCGTATTTTTTGAGAAGAATTATAAGAAGAACGAAATTGACAATTTGCGAAATCAAAAGAGCCCCGTTGATTCCCAGCTTGCTAAATATCTCCGATGCCATAGTCTTTATCTTTTAAATTATTAATTTTTATATTCCGAATCAGCGACAAAAAAGGTGTCATTCCGGAATTTCGCTACTGCGAAATATCCGGAATCCCGCTACTAAGCCAATAAAGTTTTATCTTACATGTCGGGGATCCCGGATATTTGCTGCGCAAATTCCGGGACGACATCAATTAGATTTCCGCTTCGCTCATTAATAACGGTTTGTCGCTTATTTAGAACATAAATATATGTTCTAACATAAAAGGGGGACAAGCCCCGGTTTATTATACAAACTTGATGATAAGAGCTACCACCAAAGCATAGATAGCGATTGCTTCCGCAAAAGCTACTGCCAAGATCATAGTTCCTTTTACATCTCCGGCCGCTTCCGGGTTGCGTCCGATTGCTTCCAATCCGGCGGTACCGATTTTTCCAATAGCCATTGCCGGAGCGATAGCACCGATGACGATTGTTGCTGACGCGAAAATGATCTGCAGTGATTCTTTCGTTAGTTCCATATTTTTTCTTTTGATAAAATTAATTAACTTAAACTATATATAAATCTATTAGTTTTTTGATTTAGTGCTCTTCCGACATCGTCGCCGTATTCATAAAGACGAGCAGGAGCATCGCGAACACCAAAGCCTGAATCGCTCCCACGAAGAGTTCCAGCGCGAAAAACGGCACCGGCGCAATGAAAGGCGCGATAGTCATTATAACGGTAAGCAAAACCTCGCCGGCGAATATATTTCCGAAAAGCCTGAACGAAAAAGAAATCATCTTGGCAACCTCGCTGATAATTTCCAGAATGCCGATGAAAAAAGCGATAGGGGAGCTCAAGTTGATAAACTTTTTGCCATATTTCGCAAAGCCTAACATCGCAATTCCCATAATCTGGATTGACAGCACCGAAACGACCGCCAGCGCTATGGTGGAATTGAGATCGCTGTTGGCGGATCGGAAAAATCCGACCACAATCTCGTGTCCGCCCGCCGTTTCTTCTTTGACGCCTATCGTGGAAAATCCCGGCAAAAGCCCCATCCAGTTGGAAGTCATCACAAACAAAAAAATCGTGGCTACGAAAGGAAAGAACTTGTAAGTCTTTTTCTTGTCTCTTGTCACGTCCTGAATCATATTGTAAAGACTTTCGACTGCGTACTCTATGATATTTTGAATGCCTTTCGGGACTTCCTTTAGATTTTTGGTGGCAAAATAGCTTATGGTTACCAGCACTACCGTGGTGAGCAGCGAAGCCAGCAGGGAATTCGTAACCGGTATTCCCAATATATGAGTGACTGTTTCTGCCGCGATGGAAATTTCCATTTCTTCCGTTTTACTTTACTTACTTAATGACAACAGACCCATTCTAGTTGATTTTTAGCAAGAAGTCAAGGGTTGCGAGAAAAATACTTGACAGATAACGAATACCATGCTATGCTGACGAGTCATAAATGAAAAATAGTGCCGCATTCTTTATTGTTATGGCAATGGAGTAGCATGACTTTAGCCTGCGCGGTTGTCCCAAGCCAAGAGATGCATCGCATACGTTTGCTCTGTCCGCATTGGATAGCAGCGCAGGCTAAAGCCATGCTACTCCGCGTTCTTATGATATAAACCGGCGAGAATTGCAAAGGAGAGAGAATCTGATCGGACAGGACATAAATTATATTACAGTTCCTACTTATCTGTCAGAAACATAAAATCGCCTTTGCTGTCCTCTCCGGATTATGAAGAGGGTTCTTTGAAAAAAATAATAAAAACAAAAGGCGCTCTGCAACGGCTTAATTATAATTTAGTCGCTGCAGAGACGGTGTTTTTGCAGTAAGGCTAATCTTGGGTTGTAAAATTTAGAAAAGTAGATGACCCGAGGAAGGAGAAATCTATATGACAATGATAAAAAGAATCCCAAAATTTGTAGCTTTTGTTTTTTGTGTTGCGGCCTTGTTATATATGGCCGGTTACATGCTTGAGGTAGAAATTATTATCGTGAACAGGATTATCCTAAATTCGATAATTCTGACAGCACTTCTTGAAAGCGTTCTTTGCCTGATGGACATGCTTCTCTTCGAAAAAGAAAAAAGAGCTAACATCAGAAAAGAGGTAGCGTGGAATGTGACTTTGATTTTCACATTAGCAACGGTAATACAAATCGTTGCGGTCATGTCGATGCCTTTTCTCGGGAAAGTTGTCTCCGTCCTTGGCGCATCGGTAATGATGGTCTATCTTTGGGGAATAGACCAAATGCTTATAAAACCAAAAAGAAAAGAGTAAAATACTCTTTTCTTAACTTTTTTCAAGCCCACAAACCTTTGCGGTTTTGGAAAAGCCTTCAAGTGAAAGTTTGAAGGTGTTTATTAAGGAGCAGGTTCAAACCTGCTCCCGCGTATAGGATAAAAATAGCGGATTTTCGGGTCCGCTGTTTTTTTGTGTCCGTATTTGCGGGAGCGGGTATTTACCCGCTCCATAGGGTTTTAAGCTTCGGAATGTTTTATTATTGATTTAATCGTAACAAAGCAGCATGGGCAGTTAGAAACAAACATCGCCGGTCTTGAAATAAAATCATAGGGAGCAGGTTTAAACCTGCTCCCGCAAAAAAATGGAGGTTTATATCGGGAATGGTGTTTAGGCAGCTTGATACGGGGGGTTCAAGATCCAGCTTGACAGAGTCTTGCATATTTCTCGGATTTATCAAGCGAGTACGCCTTTCGGGATGACAAAGTCGGTGGCGAGAGACAACAAGTCGAGGATTGGTCTTGTATGGCACGGGGATTCCGGATATTTCGACGAAACGAAATTCCGGAATGACAGATACAAATAATAACAAATGTTCAGCCCAAGATCTTGACACGCCTTTTTAATCGTGATATATTATGGCAGTGCTATTTTTTGCAGATTGGGTTAACTTATACAAATAATATGAACAAGAAATTAGAAGAAAGAGGCGATTTAAACGTCGACCTTAACAAACTGGTTTTTGAAATGCTCAAAATATTGAACGACAGACAACGCAATATAATCATTAAAAGATACAATCTGAACGGAGAGGGCGCGCAGACGCTGGACAGTATCGGCAAGGACTACGACATTACGCGCGAGAGAGTGAGACAGATTGAAACGGAATCGGTTGCCAAGCTCAAGGCGAGCGTCGGGAAATATGATTTGGAGAGAGTCTTTGATTATGTGAAGAAAATCATCGAGGAAAGCGGTGGATTGGTGGGGGAAGACAAATTAGTTAAAAATCTTTTTGCGGAAGGTGACAAGGATCTGAACAAGCAGATTGTGGTTTTGCTTTTGGATTTGGACGATTCGATCAAAAAATCCAAAGAGAGCCCGAGCCACAAAAAATTCTATTTCTACGAAGTAAGCGGCGTGGAACTTTTTGAAAAGACTTTGGAGATTTTGGAAGATTATTTTCGGGAAACCAAGAAGAGTCTGAGCTTTGACGATCTGGTGGTGCTGGCGCAAAAGAGCGTGAAGAAGGAAGGGGTCAATGAATTTTCTCACGAGTCGATCCGTTCTTATTTGGATGTAAACAAATTGGTGCTGGAAAATATTCTCGGACAGTGGGGGCATCACAAATGGCCGCACATCAATCCCAAGAGCGTCAAGGACAAGGCATATCTCGCGCTCAAGCGGGAAGACAAGCCGTTGCATTTTACGGATATTACCGAAAGAATCAACAGCTTTTGGACAAGCAAGAAGCAGACCAACAATCAGACCGTTCACAATGAGGTTATCAAGGACGGACGGTTTGTGCTGATCGGACGCGGAATTTACGCTCTCAAAGAATGGGGATATAGACCTGGAGTGGTACTTGATGTTATAATGGAAGTAATGAGAGAAAAGGGCGGGACAATGGATCAGGAGGAAATCGTCAAAGAAGTTATGGGAAGAAGGCAGGTCAAGAGAAACACGATCATTCTCAACTTGCAGAACAAGAAAAATTTTGAGAAACTCCCCAACAAAGTCTATCGCCTGAAATAATTTAGGCATAAAACAAAATATGATAAGTTTTTCCGTTATCATCTACGAATCCATCAAGGGGGCGCTCCGCGTTTACCTTGAATATTGGTGGTTTTTTTCTTTTTTTGTAATGTGGCCGATGTTCCATTATTTTTGGACGGTTTATGTGCAGGAAAAAAACATCAGAAATATAAAATGGCATCTTCTGGAAATCAAAGTTCCTTCCGGAGTGGAAATCAGACCAAAGACGATGGAGGAATTTTTTACGGCGCTGTCGAGCGGTCTTGATGCCGCGATAGATACTCTTTATGATACCTATATCGACGGTGTGGTTGAGTCTTGGTTCAGTTTTGAAATCGTCAGCTTTGAGGGTGACGTGCATTTTTATATCCGCGTGATGGATGGAGATCTGCCTTTCGTCAAATCTCATATTTACGCGCAATATCCCGATGCGGAAATCCAAGAGGCGGAAGAATACGTCACCAGCATTCCCGACGACATTCCCAATGAAGACTATGATATTTGGGGGACGGATATGAAACTGAGCAAAGACAATGCGTATCCTATTCGGACATACAAGGAGTTCGAAGATATCGCCTCGGGAGAGTTTATTGATCCTCTGAGTGTCATCGTGGAGGGTGTTAACGCTCTGGGGCCGGGAGAACAGTTTTGGATTCAGATTCTGGTGCGACCTACCAGCGAGGAGTGGAAGAAAAGCGCCCAAAACACAGTTTTGAAATTAGCGGGAAGAGCGGTGCCGGAACCCAAACCGGGATTTTGGTCGGAGATGCTAAGCAGCGCGGTGAAAGGGATCTCCGGTTTTTTCAGTACGGGCGAAACTGCGCCGGCGGAGAAAAAGAGCAATGATCTGCCGAGTATGATGCTACACTTGTCTTCGGGAGAAAGGGCGGTTATTGATGCCATTGATGAAAAACTGAAAAGACCGGGGTTTGAAACCGACATCCGCTATATTTATGCCGCAAAAAGGAGCGCTTTTAATAAAGCAAAAGCCAACGCGCAGTTCTTTGCGTATTTTACGCAGTTTGGGAGTGATCTGATGAATAGCATCCGACCGGACGCAAGAACGAAAACCAGCGCCTATTATTTCTTTCCCGACGCGAGAAAGAAAGTAAAAAAAAGAGCGATACTGCGGAAATACAAGGACAGAACTTTGGATTTCAAAAGCTATATAATGACTTCGGACGAGTTGGCGACTCTCTATCACTTTCCAACCAAAGAAGTCAGAGGCTCGCTGGTGCCGAAAGTGGAAGCCAAAAAAGGCAAGCCGCCGGCAACTTTGCCAATATGACATATTAGTCTGCGGTTGATGCGTTTTTTAATGTGCAAACGGTGCCGATAAAGATTAATTTATAAGAGATTAAAGATGAAGAGAAAACAATATTTAAGGTATTCAAGAAACGGTTTTACTCTCATTGAGCTTCTTGTGGTGATTTCCATTATCGGCGTGTTGTCTACTATTGCGATGACTTCGCTAAATGGGGCGCGGTTGAAAGCGAAGGATGCGGCGATAATGCAGTCGGCAGATTCCATAATGAAAGCGGCGCAGATAGACGCTACCGCATCGCAGGATTATTCAGCATATTATTTCTTTGATTGGGCGGGGACTGCTAATCAGGTTTGTGATGCACAATTCGGCTCCACCTCTAATCCTGCAAGTGTTAGAGTTGCATGTAAAAGCATCGTAAATAATATAGGATCTTCAAGTGGATATCGTGTTTTTGCATATACGGCGGGCGCGCCTTACCCCAAATTTACCATATTGGTTTGGTTGCCGGGGGCGCAAAAATTTTATTGTGTCGGATCCAATGGAGCTTCGTCTGCGACCACTCTCGGCAGTCCTTATGGTTCCGGATGTGGTGGTGGTAATAATGCATGGGTTTGCCCCGGCTGTTATCGGGATGCAACCGCTGATGGAAGCTAGGAAAGAACACAAAACTGGGCGAATTTTAGCTCAAGATCCTTCGACCTCAGGATGCTGTGCGATTGAGAGTTTGCAGTGACAATGGAGGGATATATTCAAATAAACAAAATTATGGAAAAGAACGATATTACCTATTTCGGCAAGACCAATTTTCGCGGACAGGAACATGTCTTCGGCATCAAGCGGGAGGATCGTCGCCGGCATATGTATGTAATTGGAAAGACCGGTATGGGCAAGACCACCCTTTTGGAGAATATGATCATCTCCGATATTCAAAGCGGACAGGGGCTGGCGGTAGTTGATCCGCACGGAGATCTGGCGGAGGAGGTTCTGAATTTTATTCCTCCGTCCCGAGTCAACGACGTCATATATTTCAATCCGGCGGATATAGATTATCCGATTGCTTTTAATGTGATGGAGCACGTTGATCCAAAATATCGCCATCTCATCGCCTCGGGGCTCATCGGAGTTTTCAAGAAAATTTGGGCGGATTCTTGGGGTCCTCGGCTGGAGTATCTTTTGCGAAATACGATTTTGGCGCTCTTGGAATATCCGGACAGCACTCTTTTGGGAGTGCCGCGCCTGCTTATCGATGACGATTATCGCAAGAAAGTGGTGAGCAAGATTTCCGATCCTGTGGTGAAGACTTTCTGGACGGACGAATTTACGAAGTATTCCAAACAATTTACGGTTGAAGCGATTTCTCCGATTCAGAACAAGGTCGGGCAGTTTTTGTCGAGCTCCTTGGTGCGTAACATCGTTTCGCAGCCGCATTCTTCCATCGATATGCGCGATATAATGGACAATCGCAAAATTCTTATCGTTAATCTTTCCAAGGGAAGAATCGGGGAAGATTACAGCGCCTTGCTGGGGGCGATGATTATCACCAAGATCCAGTTGGCGGCGATGGGGCGCGTGGATACGCCGGAAGAGGAGCGTCAGGATTTTTATCTCTACGTCGATGAGTTCCAAAATTTCGCCACGGAATCTTTCGCGGGAATTTTGTCCGAGGCGCGCAAGTATCGTCTGGATCTGATCGTGGCGCACCAATATATCGGTCAATTGGAAGAGACGGTGAGTGATGCCATCTTCGGCAATGTCGGAACCATTGTCAGTTTTCGGGTGGGAGCCACGGATGCGGAATTTTTGGAAAAGGAATTCGAGCCGATTTTTATGATGAATGATTTGGTCAATTTGGCTAAATATGATATGTACTTGAAGCTGATGATCGATGGCGTGTCCGGCGACGCTTTCAGCGCCACTTCATTGCCGCCGATTGAAATTACGGAAAAGAGCGATCCGGAAAAAATTATTCGAGTATCGCGCGAGCGCTACACCAAGAAAAGAGAGGAAGTGGAGGACAAAGTCGCGCGCTGGTCGGGATATGTCAAAGACGAGGAGAGCGGTGAATTGCGAAACGAGCCTTCCGCGCCGGGAGAGAAAAAAGAAAAAACGGATAATCGCGAGATGTGGGATGCCGTTTGCGCGACTTGCGGTACGGCGATAAAAGTTCCTTTTCAGCCGGATCCGGCGCGTGCGACATACTGCAAGGATTGTCTTTTGAAAGCCCGCCAGCAGCCGACGGAGAGCGCGAAGTTTTCACAACCTCAAATCGTTCAGCAGCCTGCCGCGCCCGTTGAGGCGGCGGCTCCGGTTTTGCAGAAAGAAACGGAAGTGCCACCATCCCAGTCTTCAATTGTTACGCCGATAATGGAGAGTGCGCCCGTTGTCGCTCCTTCTGTTCCGCCTGCTTCGATTCATCCTCAGACACTGGAAGTCGTGCCAGGGGCGATGCCAAAAGAGGAACCTGTCCGGATGGAGAGCGGAGAAACCGTTGCGGAGAAGAAAACACAGCCCATTGATGTTTTGAAGAAGGAAAGTGCGGAGGCTGTAGCGCCCAAAATCGAACAGAAAAAATTTTCTTACGACCCGCAAAAAATGATTGAATTTTACGAGCGGAAGCGGCTGGCGGCGGAGGGGCGGAGGAAACAAATTGCAAGTCGCGAAACTGCAAATGCCGTTCCTCAAGAAATGCGGACGGATGAAAAAATAACGCCTGCCATTCCCATTGTCTCCGAGCCGTCTGCTCCCGAGGTGACGCGGATAAACGAAATTGAGGAGGTTTTCGTTGCCGCTGTCAAAAAACAAGAAATTATTTTGCCGAAACCCCGGATCGCAAAACCGGTTGCGATTCCGAAGAGGGAAAGCCCTATTATTGATACGCAGAACATTCCCGCAGGCGAAACCAAAAAAGAAGCGAAAGAAATCAAGCCGGGAGAAGTGATTAGGTTTGATGATTAAGGCCGGGTTATTAAGTGGCTTAAGGGATCCTTACGAGGATGACAAAAAGCGTGTTTTATTTCAGGAGAAAAAGCTTTGTGTCTGAGTAAAAGTCGGATTGCTTACCGGAATAATACAGGGGGAAAGGACAGTTCTTACGGAATCAAAAGGACTGTTCTTACTGTCTTAGAAAACACCGGCAATGTTCAGACTGCATTTGTGGATCACACCAGAAATGGTGTGAATGCTACGCAAAAAACGTTTTGTCCTGCATCGTTCACACCATTTTTGGTGTGATCCATAATTCAGGATAATAACGGAGCAAGGCAAGTATTGTATTTTATTTCTACCGGCTTAGCAACGGGATCCCGGATATTTGCTGCGCAAATTCCGGGATGACAGCCTTTAGAAAGCAAAAAAATAAGTAATTTAAAGTGCAGGTGGGTCAGTCCGTCTTAATTGTTGACAATAGAGCCAAGAGTGCTATTATTTTTTCAAGCTTATGATTGTTATATTTCATATGAAAAATCAGCTTATCTGTTGTTGTAAGGTTTCTGTCTCGGTATGACGTTATTTCAAGACAGGTTGGTTTTTTTGTTCGCATAGCAATAAATCGACCTTTCGGACGATTTTTTTATTATTTTTTAATTATCACTTTTCATGATTTATGACAGTATCTTGAATCTTATCGGAAACACGCCGATGGCTCGAATTAATAAAATGGTCGGATCGGAAGACGCAGAGATTTTGGTTAAGTTGGAGAAGATGAATATCGGCGGGTCTGTGAAAGATCGGCTGGCGCTCTATCTTGTTGAAGATGCCAAGAAGAATCATCCGGATATTGAGGATAAAATCATTATCGAAGCCACTTCAGGGAATACGGGAATCGGATTGGCTATGATTGGCGCGGTGAAAGGCTATAAAATTGCGATTGTAATGCCTGAATCCGTGAGTATCGAACGGAGAAAAATTATCAAGGCATATGGCGCGCAACTGATTTTGTCTCCCGGCAACAAGGGCACGGGCGGGGCAATCACCCTCAAGGATGAAATGGTTGCGAAAGAACCGGAAAAATACATTCCCCTTAACCAGTTCGGCAGTGAGATCAACATCTTGTCGCACTTTGAGACTACGGCCGAAGAAATTTGGCGGGACACGGACGGAAAAATCGATATGGTGGTCATTGCGGTAGGCACGGCGGGGACGGGCATCGGCATTTCGAAGAAACTAAAAGCGCGCAATCCGGATATAAAGATCGTAGGCGTCACGCCGGAACTGGGGACTTCCATTCAGGGACTTAGAAATCCCAGAGAAGAAAACGGATCCAAAATTTACTCCGCTGAATATTTCGATGAGATGATAGAACTTTCTCCCGAGGAAATCCCTCTCACTCACGAATTTTCCCGAAGACTGGCGCGCGAGGAAGGAATTCTCTCAGGAATGAGCTCCGGCGCGGCTATGTATACGGCGGTGCGCAAGGCCAAGGAATTGGGCAGGGGAAAAAGAATCGTGACACTCTTGGCGGATTCGGGAGAAAGATATTTAAGTACGGATCTTTTTGAAGGGTAAAAAGGGTTTGGATCACATCAGAAATGATGTGAACAACGCAGGACAAAACGTTTTTATGTAGCATTCCACACTATCTCTGGTGTGATCCGAATGCGTCAAGATCAAATCTCTATCAATGACAGATGATTATTATCAAACATATCTCGTTAAAATATTTCTTTTCACAACGAGACGGATAATAATCCATTTCCGCAAGATATGGAAACATTTATTTTTTGAACTAAGCAAAAACCGACTTTACGAGTCGGTTTTTTCCGTTTTTGTGCATACGTCAACGAATTTGATCAGTGCCTTTTTGATCCGGTTGGAATCAAATAAAGCGGAAGCGACGGGAGTGAGAAATCTGCCCCAGGGGCGGCTGAGGAGCAGTCGCAAGATGCCGTCCTCTCTCTTTTTGATAGCCAAGCAATTTTCGATGTTGACGCATCTGTAATTCGGATCCTGTATTCTGCGCGCCACATCAATGCCGGAGCGAACGGCCGGTTTTATTCCTTCGCCGGTAAGCCCGGAGGAGAAACCGCCCGCGTCTCCGCAGAGATAGACATTGCCGAATTCGAAGCCGCGATAATCGTAATTGATGGTGAAGCCTTCGAAGCGGGCGCCTTCCAGAGAGAAGCGTTCTTTGCACCACGCGTCAAAATTTTCGCGCAGCTTTTTGATCTCTTCCGGGGTTTTCTCGTCTTTTGCGGCGTATCCGGTACCGACGGAGATGACGCCTTTTTGCGGAAATATCCAGCTGTAGGTGAGCCCGAATTTTTTGAAGTCGACCTCTATCTCAATATCTTTATAATCACCCGGAATCATATATTGGTAAGCGATTATGAATTCTTCGGTCGGCAGCCCCAGGCTTTTGCGCACCGCGGAAGTGGCTCCGTCAGCGCCGATTAAATAGTCAAAAGGAAATTCCTCGCCGTTGAAAGTAATGAGCTTGTCTTTTCCGATCTCTTTCACGGTTTTGCCGAAAAGGACTTGCGCTCCCGCGGCTTGCGCCTTTTCCGTCAGTCTCTCGTTGAGCTTCTTGCGACTCAAAGTACCCATAAAAACTTTTTTGCCGTAGCTCAAAGGGAAGCGGCTCTTCGGCGTCTTAAGAAGGAGCATTTCGAATTCGCGGTCCATAATATCCGGCGAAACAAGAGTTTTGAAGAAATCGGGGTGAACGCCTCCGCCGCAGACTTTGTAGCTCGGTTTAGGGTTCTTTTCCAGAACGGTGACCTCGAAATTTTCGTTTCGCGCAAGCTCCGATGCCGCGCTTAGTCCCGCCGGTCCGCCGCCTACAATCACGACTTTCTTTTTTGTTTGCATCTTTTTCTCAAATATTATATTATTAGCTTATATGGATTATAGCATAATTTAATCAAATTAAGTATGGATTTCGGTTCAACTAAATTATCCGTCCTTTATATTGTTAACAAAAGCGGAAAAGGATCATCGGATGGAGAATTTTAACCCTAATCTTGAAGAAAGGCAAAAACGTATGGAAATGGATATAAACGAAGAGAGTTTCGACAAGGAAGTTCTGCAAAATGACGGTGTCGTGCTGGTGGATTTTTGGGCTCCTTGGTGCGGTCCGTGTAAAATGATGGGACCGATTTTGGAAGAGACGGCGAAAGAATTCGCAGGGAAAATCACAGTGCGCAAAGTGAATGTCGATGATAACCCGAACATTGCCGGTAAGTATGAGATTTTGAGCATTCCCGCGCTTAAATTTTTCAAGAAAGGAGAAGTGGTTGATGAGATGACCGGGCTGCAGCCCAGAGAAGCGTTGGTGGAAAAAATTAAGGATTTAATTGGTAAATAAAATAAATTTATGGCAAAAAAAGTAACAGTGGACCAGGAACTTTGTATCGGATGCGGCGCTTGCGCCAACCTGTGTCCGAAGGTTTTTTCTTTGGGTAACGACGGCAAGTCGGAAGTGATTGATGCAAACGGAGCGAGCGGCGACGTGGAAGTGGCGGCAAACAGTTGTCCGGTAGGAGCGATCAAAGTAACGGAAGAATAGGTTTTGACCATCCTCTCTTTTCGTGTTATCCCGGAATCCCCGGAGGGGGATATCCGGGATCCCTTTACGAAGATATGTAACGTCTGTTCAGTCATACAACACAGGGATTCCGGATATTTCAGGATACCGAAATTCCGGAATGACAAATAGAGGATATTTATCGCGGACTATGGTCTTTAAGGAGGAATAACCTTTTGCGACGCTTGTTTGTCCAAAGGCGTTCCTCCTTTGCGCTTAAAAGTAAAAGTGAAAAATATGTACGATTTGATAATAGTGGGCGCGGGACCGGCGGGACTTACCGCTTCCATCTACGCTTCCCGATATAAGATAAACCATTTGGTGTTGGGGGATATGTGCGGCAGTGCCTTGGGTAAAGCGCATCTTATCGAGAATTGGCCGGGTGAAAAATCCATCGGCGGGTTTGATTTGCTCAATAAATTTTACGAGCAAGCCAAGAGTTTGGGAGGAGAGATTTTGCCGGAAGATATGGTCGCCATTGAAAAAGAAGGGGAAATTTTCAAAATTAAGACTTCGCAGAATAAGACTTTGGAAGCGCGAACCGTGATTATTTGCTCGGGTACCAAAGAAAAAAGGCTGGGCATTCCGGGCGAGGAAGAATTTTTGGGGCGCGGCGTGAGCTATTGCGCGATCTGCGACGCGGCGTTTTTCAAAATGAAAATGGTGGCGGTGGCGGGCGGTGGCAACTCGGCGGTGATGGCGGCGCTGATGCTTTCCGAGCATGCGAGCAAGGTTTATCTCATTCATCGCAGTGATAATTTTCGGGCGGAACCGATAATGCTGGAAAGGGCGAAATCGAATCCGAAAATTGAGATTCTTGCGGGGTTTAATATCAAAGAGATAAAAGGCGACAAGAAAGTTGAAAAAATCATCCTGGACAAGGAATACGCAGGCAGCGAAGAACTTCCGCTCGACGGAATTTTTGTGGAAATCGGGATGATTCCGAACGGTGTGCTTTTGAAAGATCTGGGGGTGGACATTGACGCTTCGGGGCATATTATGGTGGATGCGGCTTGCGCCACGAATGTCGCGGGACTTTACGCTGCGGGAGATGTGAGTAGCGGTTCCAACGGCATCCGGCAGGTTCTCTCGGCGAGTGCGGAAGGAATGATCAGTGTCGGCAGCGTATATAATTTTTTGAAAGCCAAGTAGTTGCCGGAGCGGGTATTCAAAACCAATTTAATGACGGCTGAACGCGTGTTTAAATACTGATAACAAGAATGAGAATTTCGTTTTTTGTATTCGGATCACACCAGAGATGGTGTGAACAATGCAGGGTAAAACGTTCTTTTGTAGCATTTCATGCCATTTCTGGCGTGAATCCATAGTTCAAAAATATAACAGGATCAATTTAATCCAATCTAAATTCAGAAAATATGAAAGACGACGCTTTTAAAAATGCCTTAAAGCAACTGGAGAATGTTTCCAAAATCATCGATATTGATGAGTCCATTTTGGAAATTCTGAAACATCCGAAAAGAATTATGACAGTCAATATTCCGGTAAAGATGGACTCGGGGAAAATCGAAATTTTCAAAGGCTATCGTTCCCAATACAACGACGCGCTCGGTCCCTTCAAAGGCGGGATTCGTTTTCATCCCGACGTCAATTTGTCCGAAGTGAAAGCGCTGTCAGCGTGGATGACTTGGAAATGTTCAGTGGTGGGCATTCCTTACGGTGGCGGCAAAGGCGGCGTGATTGTGGACGTTGGAAAACTATCGCAAGGAGAGTTGGAGAGGCTGTCGCGCGGATATGTGCAGGCGTTGCGGGATTTTATCGGTCCCGAGAAAGATATTCCCGCGCCGGATGTCAATACGGATCCGCGGATTATGGCGTGGATGATGGACGAATTCAGCCGATTGCGCGGTTACAACGTCCCCGGCGTAGTGACGGGCAAGCCGATTGAGGTCGGAGGCACGCGGGGGCGGAAATTTTCCACTTCGCAGGGCGGAGTTTACGTTTTTGAAAAGATTGCGGAGAAACTGGAGCTTGATTCCGAACAAATTAAAATCGCCATCCAAGGCTTTGGCAACGTGGGGTATTTTGCCGCGGATATTTTGTGCGCCTTGGGATACAATGTGGTGGCTGTGTCCGATTCCAAGGGTGGAATTGTTTTGGAAGACGATGAAGAAGAAAAAACTTTGAATGCCAAGGAGGTTTTGAAATACAAGGAAGCGACTGGCAGCGTGGTAGGGTATCCGCATACGCGAAAAATTACCAACGAAGAACTGCTGGAGCTTGATGTGGACGTGCTGATGCCCGCCGCGCTCGAAAATGTCATTACGGAAAAAAATGCAGACAGGATCAAAGCGAAACTTATCGTAGAGCTTGCCAACGGTCCGGTGACGCCGGAAGCCGATCGGATACTCGAGAAAAAAGGCGTGACGGTAGTGCCGGATATTCTGGCAAATGCCGGCGGCGTAATCGTGAGCTATTTTGAATGGGTGCAGAATTTGCAGAATTTCTATTGGAGCGAGAACGAAAATATTTCCCGGCTCAAGGCGATTATCGAGGATGCTTTTGACGAGGTTTGGAACAAAAAATGCTGTACGTCGGATTGCAGCTTGCGGCTCGCCGCCTACGCGATCGCAGTGGAGCGGGTTGCTAAGGCGGAGAAACTAAGGAGGAATTTATAAATGCGATGCAACGGGCCTTTGTGAGTTTGGATCGCACCGGAAACGGTGTGGAATGCTGCGCAAGAACGTTCTGTACTGCGTGGTTCACACCATCTCTGGTGTGGTCCCGAATGCGGAATGCAGAATGCAGAATGCAAAATGCAGAGCACTGAAAAATATTCTTATCGTTTCACTTTTTAAGGTGTAAATCATAAAATCAACGCAATGACTTCGGAAAAAGAAAAAATTTATATCGTGGGCAACTGGAAAATGAACCCGCTGTCCTTGGGTGACGCGGAAACGATTTTTGACGAGATGGAAAATGACGTCTACAAGATGCGCAGCGGCAAAGTGGAGGTGGTTGTCTGCATGCCCTATATTTTTCTGTCCGATTTTGATTCCGACGGCGAAATAAAACTGGGCGCGCAGAATCTTTTCTGGGAAACCCGCGGCACTTATACGGGAGAAATCTCCGCCGAGATGCTTCGCAAAGTCGGCGTCAAATATGCGATCGTCGGACACTCGGAAAGAAGAAAGTATCTCGGTGAGACGGACGAGATGGTAAATCTGAAAATGAAAGCGTGCCTCGCCGGGGGACTGCGGCCGATACTGTGCGTGGGCGAGACTGCGGAGGAGAAACAAAGGGGGGACACCGGCGAAATTATTGTCAGTCAGCTTGAACAGGCGCTTTTGGGCATTTCCGAGGATCTCGTGCGCGGTAAGCTCTTGGTTGCTTATGAACCGGTTTGGGCCATCAGCTCCGGAGTTGTCGGTTCCGGGACGACGCCTCTGACGGACGATATTATGAGTGTCGGACTTTTGATTAAGAAAATCATCAGCAAATTATACGGTCGCGAAATCGTTGAGAGTACGCCCATCCTTTATGGCGGCAGCGTGTCCAGCCGGAATTGCTTTGATCTGGTGGACAAGACCGGACTGCGCGGACTCTTAGTCGGCGGTGCGTCTCTGGTGCCGCGGGAATTCGTGGGGATTGTGGAGAAATTTGCGAAGTGAGGGTAATAATATGCCGGCTTGCGTTTATAAATGCTATGAGATTTGTTTTATTATTACAAAATAATGTTTTTTATCTTGAATATCTGGCCGATGCATTTTTCGGATCACACCAGAAATGGTGTGAACAACGCAGGACAGAACGTTCTTGTGCAGTAGTTCACGCCATTTCTGGTGTGATCCGAATGCAAAACCGGATTTTTGAATACTGAATCACTTTCAAATTCGGCACAATATGGAAATCTGCGCCAAGCTCTTTAGGGACTGTCTTCGAGAAAGCTACAGTTTGATGAATCACGAATTCTATATTTTAATGGAGAGAGTTGACGGGGAAAGAAATTGTGTCTGCAAAAAATAACGTTATAATAAAACATATAAGAACAGCGCGGTTGTTTTTTAATTTTACCTTTAATCCGTAATTCAAACTATGGGGAAAATAAAAAGGCTACTGATGTTTGCTATCGCTTTTGCGCTTTTTGCGGCGGCGATTTATTCGCTGTGGCAATGGAAGAGTGCGCAAAATTTTTCCGATGGGCAGACTCTTTCGCAGGAGGAAAATACGAATCCGGACGATAGCAGTTTTGCTCCTTCGGCGGATGTGCTCAATGGTAATCTGGATAACATTGCAGAGCCGGCGTCTTGGAAAATTTACAAGAATAAAGATTTGGGATTTTCGCTGAATGTGCCGAAAAAGGTTTTGGGTGTCGACAATTGCAAAAGCACGAAATTCGAGGCTTCTGTCGTGATACTTGAGGATGAATACACAAGCGCTGTGTTCATCGTGCCGGAATATTATTTTGACAAAGACACTTCCGATACGACGCAGACTGCAAATAATTCGGGAAATATCACCTTCGAGGAGGATGATACTACCGATACGGGAGATCCCAACCTTTCCGATACTGACGGTGATGGAGTGTTTGATTGCAGAAAAAAAATCTACACTTTATCCCTCGTGAAGCGAGAAATATTAGGTAGAGAGGACGTAAACAGTAACATACCGCTTTTAGGCAATCCGTTTGCGGGGGTTTCGTTGCGTATGGTAACGATTGGCAGCACGGAAGGGCTTAACCTTTTTATAGAACGCGTTTTTGGTCAGGGATGTACTTTAGTGAAAAAGGAGGCATGGCCTAATCAAGAGGGGGTTTATCGGCTGGAAATCAAAAATACGGGAGAAAAAAGCAGTTTGGGTAAAGAAATTGCTTGCGCGGCGGACCAAGTGTCGTACATCTTATATAATCCTTCCAAAGATAAACTCGTGTATCTATATCTTCCTAAGAACGATATACTGTCTTCCGGCGAAGGGACGGGCTATGACAAAGAAATGCTTGCCAGCTTCAGGTTTGATGACTAGCCGATGGCGAAGCGTGAAGTTGGAAAAAAGATTGTTGTGGGGAGTAGGCGTGATCTTTCGTAATGGTCGTTTTTTTGTTGTGTCTCGACTAGATAAAAATATTGGCAATCGGCAGAATTCCCTGATCCACCTGCACTTCCCGACGCCTTTCTATTGCTTTCTAAAAAACTGTCCCGGCTTTGTATTCGGACCACACCAGAAATGGTGTGAAATGCTACGCAAGAACGGTTTTATCCCGCGTGGTTCACACTATCTCTGGTGTGATCCGAAATCCGAAATCCAGAATCCAAAATGCCTTTTTGCATCCGGACCACACCAGAAATGGTGCGGTATATTGCGCAAGAACGTTTTGTCCTGCATGGTTCACGCCATTTCTGGTGTGATCCGAAATCTAGAATCCATAATGCAAAATGCTTTCATAAAAATGAAACACAATACTTGCCTTGTATAGTTGCGGGATTCCGGATATTTCGGGGTACCGAAATTTCGGAATGACAGATAAATGACAGATAAAGATTAATCTTACCTTTTGATTTGGCTAAAAAAAGCGACTCAAAGCGTGGGTGGGTCAGGCAGACTCCCTCTAGGTTTTTTGAAAAAAATGGAGTATAATAAAATTTAGAATAAAGGGTGGATGTTGTTTTAAATATTAAATTTTTCCGTATGGCAAAAAAAATTGCGATCAATGGTTTCGGGCGTATCGGCAGGATTTCATTCCGCATCGCCTTTGATAATCCGGATTTGGAGATTGTTGCGGTCAATGATTTGACCGACACCAAAACTCTGGCTCATCTTTTGAAATATGATTCCAATTACGGCGTCTATGACAAGGAAATCGGATTCGACGAAGAGAATATAATCGTGGACGGCAAAAATATCCGCGTTTTGGCGGAAAAAGATCCGGTCAATCTTCCCTGGCGAGATTTGGGCGTGGACGTGGTGCTGGAATGCACCGGCTTCTTCTTGGATAGCGCGGGTGCGGGCAAGCATCTTGCGGCGGGCGCGAAGAAAGTCGTGATCAGCGCCGCCGGCAAGGGCGAGGGCATTCCAATTTTGATTATGGGTGTCAATGAAGGCGACTATAATCCGTCGGAGCATAATATCGTTTCCAACGGTTCTTGCACCACCAATTGCTTGACACCGGTCGTAAAAGTTCTCAACGACAAAATCGGGGTTGAAAAAGGTTTTATGACTACGGTGCATAGCTACACCAATGACCAGCGGATTCTCGATTTGCCGCACGAGGATTTTCGGCGCGCGCGCGCGGCGGCGGTTTCCATCATTCCGACCACGACTAATGCGGCCAAGGCGGTGGCCAAGGCTATTCCGGAATTGCAAGGCAAGCTTGACGGCTTTGCGATGCGCGTGCCGACCTCGGTGGTCTCCATTGTGGATTTTGTAGCAATTCTGAAAAGAGACACTTCGATTGAAGAGCTAAACAATTTTTTTACCGATGCCGCCAATGGTGAGATGAAAGGTATTTTGGGTGTGACTTCCGAGCCGCTGGTTTCCGTCGATTTCAAAGCCAATCCGCTCTCGTCGATTGTGGACCTTCCTCTTACCAACGCAAACGGCAATTTCGTCAAAGTTTGCGCTTGGTATGACAATGAATACGGATATTCCTGCCGTTTGGTGGATATGGCAAAGATGGTGGCGGATTCAATCGGGTAGTCGGTGATTTTCGTTAAAATAATATGCAATCGGAATTTTATTAATTGGCTATTTCAAAATTTATGTCACACAATTGCAAAAATTTGTTAATTCGCTGCATGGACTTTCGCCTGCGTGGCGAGCTGATGAAATGGGTGGACGAAAGCGGGCTTTTTGAGGGCGGTTTTGACGTTATTTCGCTTGCGGGTGCGAGCAAGAGCTTGGCGGACGGCAGTTATGAGATTAAAGATTTCTTTTTGCAGCAGGTAAGTGTTTCGACGGATCTTCATCGTGCCAGTCGGGTGGTTATTTTTCATCACAGCGACTGCGGGGCTTATGCCAAGGAAAACGTCTTTGCGTCCAAGGAAGAGGAGAAGTTCCGGCAGGTCGAGGATATGGAAAAATCGCGCGAGATCTTGAAAGAGAAATATCCGGATTTGGAAGTGATTCTTGTTTGGGGAGATTTGCAGGATGAGCATGGAGATGAAATCAATTTTGAGATTTTGGAGAGGTAAACCTTGGGGGCTCAGAAATTTATCTTTGTATTCGGACCACGCCGGAAATGGTGTGAGGTATTACACAATAACGTTCTGTCCCGCGTTGTTGATCCACAATTTAAAATTCAACTGTAAATAATAAAACTATGCCAGATAAAATCGTGCGTGTCGGAGTCGGGGTTCTGGTCTTGAACCTGGAAGGAAAAGTTTTGTTGGGAAAAAGGAAAAGCAAGCTCGGGGAGAGTACCTTTTCACTTCCGGGCGGGCATCTTGAATTCGGAGAAACACTGGAACAGTGCGCGCGGAGAGAACTGAAAGAAGAAACCGATCTGGACGGTTCGGATTTTGAAGTTGTATCTTTGGCCAACGATGTCGCTTACGAGAAACACTATGTCACTGTCGGGCTGGTTGCCGAAAAGTTTACGGGAGAAGCGAAGGTGGCGGAGTGGGATAAATTTGAGAGATGGGACTGGTATGATTTGGACAATCTTCCCTCGCCCTTGTTCGTCCCGAGCGCGAAATTCATAAATAATTTTTTGAAAAATAGATTTTACTGATTACAAATAATATTTTTAGCGGAGAGGGGACGTGCCAAGATAGTTGATCTTATATTTACATGATAGAAGTCTTTTTGGTCTGTCATCTCGAAAGTCGTACTCGGCTGAGGGATCTGAGAGATAAATAAGATTCTTAAAAACATTATATCCACAATAAAACATCATAAGCACTTTCTGCTATTCTCAGATTCCTCAATCGGAGTACCTCATTTCGGAATGACAATACATTAGGATGGCAGAAAATTATATCGCTTTAGGTAAAATAGAAACGCTATGAAAATAAATCACGTGACTTTGCTCGTCAAAGATAGAAGGGAGTCCGAAAGATTTTATACTGAAGTTCTCGGTTTTGAAAAGAAAGAATCGAATGATTACCTCTGGATAAAAATAGGAGACCAATATCTCCATATCACCGAGAATTCAGGCGAGCCGGTGCCCGGCACTTTCTATCATTTTGCGGTAGAAATAGATGACCTTCCTCTGTATCTTGAGAAACTGAAAGAAAAAGGTGTGGAAGTTTTTGATTTCTCGGAAGATAAATTACAAAATTTTATCAGGGATATCGATGGCAATCTTATCGAATTTATCGACGCAAGTAATAATTTCTTTAAATAATAATTTCTTATGAAAAGCATAAAAGAAGCCGGAGATTTGAAGGGCAAAAGAGTTTTGGTGCGGGTGGATTTCAACGTGCCGCTCGGGGACGACGGCGTAGTGGACGAGAACGAGGCATGGCGCATCACGGCTGCGCTGCCGACTATCAAATTTCTTTTGGAAAATGATGCCAGAATAATTCTGATGTCACATTTGGGCAGACCGGACGGGCAGGTAGTCGAAAAATTTCGCTTGGGCCCGGTGCAGGATCGGCTTTCTGAAATGCTGGAATTGTCGGTAATCAAGACTCCCGATTGCGTGGGCGAATTGGCGGAGGAAGCCGTGGAAGATATGCAGGAAGGCGAGATTGTGCTTTTGGAAAATCTGCGTTTTCACAGCGAAGAGGAGGCAAATGATATGGAGTTTGCCAAAAAGCTGGCGGCTCTCGGCGATATTTATGTCAATGAAGCCTTTTCCGCGGCACATCGCGCGCATGCTTCCGTGGAGGCGATTGCCCATCTTTTGCCGGCTTATGCGGGGCTGGGACTGGAAAAAGAGATCGGCGTGCTTTCAAAAGTCATAGAAAATCCCGCTCGTCCGGCCACGATCATTATGGGCGGACTCAAAGCGGAGACCAAGCTTCCGGTTATCAATTTTCTTATTGATAAATTCGATAATATTTTGATTGGCGGCGTGATTGCGAATTTTTTGCTGGAAGCCGACGGTGTTGATATCGGAAAATCGGTCAAGGACGATTTGGATATCAACGAGGCAAAGAAAATTGATCTGAAAAATCCCAAGATTTATATTCCCGTTGACGTAGTGACGGACAATCCCGACAAGAGAGATGTTGATTTGGCGACAGAAAAAGTGGGGGATTTCCGTATATTGGATATAGGCGAAAAAAGTTTGGCGGAGTACGCGGAGATTATAAAAAATTCCGCTACTGTCGTTTGGAACGGTTCGGTCGGGCTTTTTGAAGAAGAGGCGTACGCGCGAGGCACTCGGGAAATAGCAAAGGTGATGGCGGAATCTTCGGCTGAGACGATAATCGGCGGCGGCGATACGATTTTGGCACTTGCCAATTTCGGCTATCTTGATAAGATGACGCATGTTTCCACCGGCGGCGGCGCGATGTTGGAGTTCCTCTCGGGCAAAAAACTTCCGGGAATTGAGGCACTGAACTGATTTATAACAAAATAGTCATATATATGGTTTTATGGCAGATATTAAAAATCCAACATTCATAAATCCAGCTTTATATCCGGATCACACCAGAGATGGTGTGAAATATTATGCAAGAACGTTTTGTCCTGCGTTGTTCACACCATTTCTGCCATGAGATCCATAATCTACAATTCAAAATACAACAGATATGTTGGGATTGTCTGTTCGGAGAGTCATAATATCGCGCATGGTCCCAAAATACTCTTTTTGTTAATCAATTTCAATCATAGCTAAAATATATGCCTGTAAAAATAACCAAAATAATTGCCCGGGAAATTCTTGATTCGCGTGGCAATCCTACAGTGGAGGTGGAGGTAACTCTGGACAACAAAGTCAAGGCAAGAGCGTCGGTGGCTTCCGGCGCATCTACGGGCGAGTTTGAGGCTCTTGAACTTCGCGATGGTAACGAAAAACGCTACGGCGGCAACGGTGTTTTGCAGGCCTGTGAGAATGTGAACAAGAAAATCGCTCCGATTCTGGCGGGACAAAACGTAACATCGCAGCAAAAAATCGATGCGCTGATGCTCAAATTGGACGGAACGGAAAACAAGTCAAATCTGGGGGCGAATGCGATTCTGGGTGTTTCTTTGGCGTGTGCTCGCGCCGCGGCGACCTCGCAGGGCAAGCCGCTTTACAAATATCTCGCCAAGACTTACGGCTTTGCGGACAAGTTTCGTTTGCCGGTGCCTATGTTTAATATTCTCAATGGCGGCAAGCACGCCGACAGCGGACTTTCCATTCAGGAATTTATGATTGTGCCGCTTGGGATTGCCAGCGGCAAAGATCGGATTCGCGCAGGGAGCGAGATTTTCCACAGTTTTAAAAAAATCCTTGCCGGCGGCGGATACGCAACGGGCGTGGGGGATGAAGGCGGTTTTGCGCCGAAATTGGACAGTATCGAGCAGGGGATTGAATCGATTCTGAAAGCCGTCGAACAGGCCGGGTACGAAGCGGGAAAGGACGTTTTTATTTCGCTGGATGCGGCTTCAAGTTCTTTCTATTTCCCCAAAGAGAATCAGTATGTTATCAATCCCGGCAATGCTTGCCTCGACGCCAATCGGCTGATTGCGCTTTATTCGGAATGGATTGGTAAATATCCGATTCTTTCCATTGAGGACGGTTTGAATGAGAATGATCTTTCCGGGTGGAAAGAGATGAAAAAGAGACTGTCGGCGGTTAAAAAAGATTTTATCATTGTGGCTGACGATCTTACTGTAACTAATCCTGCCAGAGTTGAGGCGGCTGCGAAGAAAAATGCCGCCAATGCCATTATCATAAAATTAAATCAGATCGGAAGTTTGACGGAAACGGCGGAGTGCATTAAAAAGGCGCAGGCTTCGGGATGGAAAATAATCGTCTCGCATCGCAGCGGAGAAACTTGCGATGATTTTATCGCCGATTTGGCGGTAGCCTCAGGCGCGGATTTTATCAAATCCGGCTCGCTGTCGCGCGGAGAGAGACTGGCGAAATATAACAGATTGATGGAGATTGAGAGAGAATTATAATTAGGACTTACGCGTTTAGCCTGTCGTTGCGAGAAGGCACTCCTGTTAAAAGAAACAATCAATATCTGTCATTTCGAAATGAGGTACTCCGATTGAGAAATCCGGGAACAATACTATGCAAATATAATCTTACTGTGAAAATAACATCGGCACAGCTTCGTGCATTTCCCAGATCTCTCAGTCGAGTACTCCTTCGAGATGACAAAAAATAATGTATTCTGAATTTACGGATCACACCAGAAATGGTGTGAACAACGCAGGACAAAACGTTCTCGTGCAGCATTTCACACCATTTCCGGTGTGATCCGAATGCAAAATTCTTCGAAGACAATCCCTGTAGAGCTTAGTGCAGATTTCCATATTGTACAAAATTTGAAAGTGATTTAGTATAATGCATCAATATAAGATAAAAATTTGATTAAGATAAAAATAAAAAATTATGACCGAATTGAAAAAACCTACAAATATGCTGATTATCCTGGACGGCTGGGGGGTGGCTCCCAAATCGGAAGGCAATGCAATTGAGCTTGCCAAGAAGCCCTTTTTCGACAGTCTGGTCGCCAAATATCCTTACACACAGCTCAACGCCACCGGGTTGGCGGTCGGATTGAGCGAGAACGAACGGAGTGGGAGCGAGGCCGGGCATGTCAATATCGGAGCGGGCAGAATTATCAAACAAGATTCGCAAATCATAAACGAGGATATCCAGTCGGGAAAATTTTTCGAAAATCCGCGTATTCGCCGGACTATCAATCATGCACTCACGCAAAAGACCGATTTGCATATGATGGGGCTTTTGTCGGATTCGGACAGTCCCCACAGCGATCCCGAACATCTCTTTGCTCTGATGCGGATGGCGAAAGACAGCGGGGTCAAGGAAATTTATCTTCATCTTTTCACCGACGGTCGCGATGCTTTTGAGAAGAGTTCTTTGGTGTTTTTGCGGGCACTTAATGACAAAATCAAAGAAATCGGAGTTGGAAAAGTTGCGAGCATCGGCGGGAGATATTATGCGATGGATCGAGTCAAACATTGGGACAGACTGCAGCGCGCTTATGACGCCATGGTTTTGGGCGAAGGCGCCAGAGGAAATTCCGCCGAGCAGGTGATAAAGGACGCATACAACCACGGACTCACTGACGAGTTTATAATTCCGACCACTATCGTAGACAAAGAAGGAAGACCGGTCGCTACGATCAAGGACAACGATGCGGTGATATTTTTTAATTTACGCGGGGATCGCGCGCGTCAGATGACCAAGATGCTGATCGCGCCGGAGATGCGAGACTACGAGAATCGCAAGCATATTCTGCACAATGTTTTTATGTGTACGTTGACTGATTTCGGGCAGGATTTGCCGGTGCAGATAGCTTACGCCTCGCAGGCGGTGGAGGATACTTTGCCTAAAGTATTGCAAAAATTCAAACAGCTCTATATCGCCGAAGCGGAAAAATATCCGCACGTAACTTATTTCATCAATGGCGGGCACAGCGAGCCGATCGCTTCGGAGAATCGCGAGAGAATTATCTCCAAAAACGTATTTACTTACGACCAAAAACCGGAAATGTCCGCGGGAGACATTACGGATGTTATCGTCTCCAATATTGAACACAGCATATATGATTTTATATTGGTCAATTATGCCAATGCCGATATGGTGGGGCACACGGGGAACTTGAAAGCCACCATCTGCGCGGTGGAATTTCTGGACAAGTGTTTGGAAAAAGTAGTGAGCGAAGTTTTGGCAAGCGGCGGCGCGGCGATTATTACCGCCGATCACGGCAATGCGGACGAGATGCTGGATCCCGAGACGGGAAATATTTCCACAATGCACAGCAAAAATCCGGTGCCTTTTATCATTGTGAAAAAGGGTCTGACGAAGAAAAATTGCAGGCTTAATAAAAACGGAGTCTTGGGAAATGTCGCTCCAACGCTCCTGGACGTGTTGAACGTTCCGAAGCCCAAGGCGATGGTCTTGGGAAGTTTGATAGAGAAATAGATTGGGCGGATCTATCGTATCGGGATTTACGCGTTTGGATTATATAAAATAATTTTTTTATAATTCCCGCACTGATTTATTCCTTTTGTCCTGTAAGGATTCCCTATGTACAATTAACATGTTTTTGTAACAAATACCAATTTTGTATTTGGATCACACCAGAAATGGTGTGAATGCTGCGCGAAAACGTTTTGTCCTGCGTTGTTCACATCATTTCTGATGTGATCCACATTGAGGATGGCAAAATCCGGAGTTTATTTCGGGAGAAATAGTGTCTGTGCCTGAACCGCCTATCGTTAAAATATGGAAAAGCTTCAAATATTTATACGTTAAGTTGTGTATATGAAAAAAATGTTGGTTTTGGCGCTTGTGCTCGTGTGCGGTTTTTTAAGTCTGCAAAACGGCGCGGCTTCGAATATCCGTTCCGACGAAATGCACTCTTTTTTATTTAGTCCGACTCCGACCGCCTTTGCGACGGACAGCAACACTCCCGCCCAGACCCCGGCATCCTCTACGGATAGCGATACTCCCGCCGCCGTTGTTCCTGCGGAATCCGAGCCTGCGCCGCTTTATCCCGAGTCCGGCGACGCTCCTGCTACCGCAACGACAGAATGCAGCGACATATCGGGTTCGGGCGGGCTTATTCCTTGCGGAAAATATTTTAATGATCCGGACACGTCGTGGGACGAATGCAAGGCGTGCGATTTCTGCGCTATCCCTCTGACGCTTCAGCTCGTGCTGAATTATCTGATAAAAATAGTCGGCGTGGTTACGGTGCTGGCAATCATACTTGGACAGCTGATTGCCATGACGGCCGTCGGAGAGACCGATGTAATGGTCAAAATCAAATCGGTGCTGGGTTCGGCGCTTATGGGCTTTGGTTATGTTCTTGCCGCATGGGTGATAGTCAACAGCATCTTGGCTTTTATAGGGTACACCGATCCTCTGGATGGACAATGGTATACAATGTGCTGAGGGCGATTTTTTCGGGTGCTTTTTGATTTTTCATAATAATTGGATTAAAACGTTTTTAATTGCTATAATATATTCAAGAATATTAATCGGAAGCTATATGCTTGATATCATTACGATTGGCGGGGCGACTCGCGACATAACATTTTTGACCGATCGGGGGAAAGTGATTGAAACGCCGGAGGACTTGATTTCTCAGCGGTTGCTGGCTTTCGAGTATGGCGCAAAAATTCGCAGCGAAGAAGTGCGGATGAATTTCGGCGGCGGCGCTTGCAATGCAGCGGCGACTTTTGCCAAGCTGGGGCTGAACGCGGCGGTGATTTCACGGGTTGGCAACGACGGCAACGGCAAATCGATTTTGGAAAATTTGCAAAAGCGCGGTATTTCCACCGACTTGATGCAGCTTGACGAAGCGCGGAGCTCCGCTTTTTCTTTTATCGTTTTGAACGCCGTCGACCGGGAGGAGGAGCGGGTGATTTTTACGCACAAAGGTGCGGCTAACAGTTTGGAAATTCACCCGGAGGAAATTGAAGGCGTCAAATGGATTTACCTGACTTCCTTGGGCGACAATTTTGAAAATAATCTCCGTAAGATAGGGGAGGTTGTGAAGAGCCGCGGTATCAGGCTGGCATGGAATCCGGGCGAAACGGAAATCTCATCCGGCAAGGAAAAACTTCTTGAGTTTATGAAATTCACATATCTTTTGATTATCAATAAAGACGAAGCGATTGAACTTGCGAAGAGCGACGCTTCTTCCGGATTGGCGGGCGAAGATTTCAATGACATTGTTAAATTGATAAAAACGATCAAGTCTTGGGGCGCGGCTAATGTTGTCATCACTGACGGCAAAAAAGGCGCTTGCTTTTTTGCGGGCGAAGAAATTTTCAAGTCGGGCGCCTACGCGATGCGGCAGACGGATACCACCGGCGCGGGAGACGCTTTCGGTTCCGGTTTGGTTGCGGGATATATGCTTACGGAAAATTTTGAAACGGCGCTTAAATTCGGTGTTATCAACGGCGGCGGCGAGGTTACGGAATACGGCGCCGAAAGAGGGGTCATGTCGCGGGAGGAGATTGAGGAGAAACTGGAAATGGTTGAAGTGAAAAAAGTAAGTCTGGAGGGGTGAAGATTATTAAGATGAGAATATTTTATCAAATCCACTAACTTGTCATCCCGGAATTTGCGCAGCAAATATCCGGGATCCCGTTACCAAGCCGGTAAAAATGAAATACAATGCTTGTTTTGCATAGCTACGGGATTCCGGATATTTCGGAGTACCGAAATTCTGGAATGACAAATAAAGATTGATTTTATCTTTTGATTTGGCTGAAATAAGCGATTTCAAAGTGCAAACGGGTCAGGGTTCTTATGAGGATGACAAAATGCCGGTTTTTCTCAGGAGAAAAAGTTTTGTATATCAGAGGCATCCGTCACTTAGAGACCAAAACATTTTAGATTTTTATTTAATGAAATAATATATGTCACAAACCAAACTTGAAAAATTTTTTTCTCCGAAGTCGGTGGCGATTATCGGCGCGTCAGCGGACAAAAGCAAAATCGGCTACGGAATTTTGAAAAATCTTGTTGAGGGAAAATACAAAGGGAATATCTATCCCGTTAATTTGAAAGCCAAAAAAATCTTGGGCTTTAGGGCTTATCCGTCGGTTTTGGAAATAAAAGAGAAAGTCGATTTGGCGGTCATTGTCATTCCGGCGCCTTTTGTAAACGCCGCTTTGCGAGAGTGCGGAGAAAAAGGCATCGGCAATGTCATTGTCATCTCGGCGGGATTTAAAGAGACCGGCAAGGAAGGCGCCAAGTTGGAGGCGGAGATGCAGGCGATTGCCCGGGAATTTGATATCGAAATTATCGGTCCGAACTGTCTGGGACTGGCGGACTCTATCAACAAGCTCAACGTATCTTTTGCCAACGGTATGACGCGCAAAGGAAGCTTGGGGTTTATCTCTCAATCGGGTGCTATCTGCTCGGCGATGTTGGACTGGGCCAATGCTAGCGGCGTGGGATTTTCGCGGTTTGTTAGTATCGGCAACAAGGCTGTCGTGTCGGAAACGGAACTGCTGGAATATTTCAAAGATGACGATGAAACCACGGCGGTGCTGGCATATCTCGAGAGCATCAAGGACGGCGAAAAATTTATGAAAGCGGCGGCGGAATTGGCGAAAGTCAAGCCGCTGGTCATCATCAAGCCTGGCGTTTCCAAGTCCTCGCAAAAAGCGATGCAGTCTCACACGGGCGCGCTTGCCGGTGCGGACGCGGCGGTGAAAGTGGCGTTTGCGCAGACGGGAGCGACGCGGGTCAAAAATATGCAGGAGCTTTTCGGCGCGGCGAATTTTCTCTCGCGTTACCCGGGACTGAAAAACAATCGCATTGCGATTATCACCAACGCCGGCGGACCGGGGGTGCTTGCGACGGACGAGATTGAAGAGTGTGGACTTCGGCTGGCGTCGCTGTCCAAAAAAACAACGGATATTCTAAAGGCGAATCTGCCGGCGGAAGCTAACATTCACAATCCGGTGGACGTGATGGGGGACGCCAAAGAAGACAGGTTTAAAATCGCGCTGGATGTTTTGCTGGAAGACAAAAATGTCGACGGCATCGTGTTTATTCTTACGCCGCAAAGAGGCACTGAAATAGAGAAGACCGCCAAGGTTTTGATTGATGCCGCCAAGCGAACGGACAAGCCGATCACGGTGAGCTTTATCGGTGGAGAGCTGATGCAGGAAACGATTCCGAAGCTCAAGAAAAGTTCGCTTGCGACCTATAACCATCTTTCTTCCGCAATCAATGCCTTGGGAAAAATATGGGAATGTGAAAAGAACAAAGAGGAAGCGAGAGAATATTTGGCTTCCTGCCGGATGAGCGCGGTGGCAAATCAGGAGGAACATGAATCTGCCGTGCTCAAGCAGAATCCTGATTTCATAGAAGCTCTTCAGCTTTTGCAGGATCACGGCATTTCTGTTGCAAAGTCGAAAGTCGCGTACAGCGGCGATGAGGCAGTGCGAATTGCGAAAGAGATAGGCTATCCGGTGGCGATGAAAATTTTTTCCAAAAAAATCAGCCACAAAACGGAGGTTGAAGGCGTGAAGATTGATATCAAAAATGATTTGGAGGTTTGTGAATATTTTGATAGAATTAAAAGCAAGCTTGGAGATGAGCTTGACGGAATGATTTTGCAGCCGATGGTCGCCGGGCGGGAAATAATTTTGGGTGTCACAAAAGAGGGAAATTTCGGGCATATGCTGATGTTCGGTCTGGGCGGAGTTTATACGGAAGTCGTCAAAGACGTGGCTTTTCGTTTCGCTCCCATTGACCGGGACGAGGCACTGGAGATGATACGGGAAACAAAATCGTTCAAGACGCTCACGGGGTATCGGGAATTTCCCAAGATGGACATTGAGGCGCTCGCTGATGCTTTGGTGGGGCTTTCGAGCCTGGTCGTGCATCACCCGGAAATCAAAGAGATGGATATAAATCCGCTGATAGTGCAAAAGGAAGGCGAAGGATGCAAGGCGGTGGACGTGAGAATTATTGTGTGATTTTTTGGATATTATTTCGGCATATAAATTCCAAGAAAGAAAAATAATTTTATAACATAAAAATTATGATAGAAAATATTTATCAGATCCGGATTCACAGTCGGGGCGGGCAGGGCGCGAAGACGGCGGGCATCGTAATTGCCAAAGCTTTTATCGCGGATGGAAAGTTTGCGCAGACTTTTGCAGAATACGGTCCGGAGCGTTCCGGCGCGCCGATGAAAACTTTCGTGAGGCTCAGCGACCAAGAAATCCGGTTGCACGGCGACGTGGAGCGACCGGATATGGCGGTGGTGATGGACGCTTCTCTTTTATTGAGCGTGGACGTTGCGGACGGAATTGAGAAGGACGGAATCTTGCTCGTCAATACGCCCAAATCCGAAAAAGAGATTGCCATCCATATCACGAATAAAAATTGCAAAATATATACTCTTGATGCCAGCGGTATTGCCAAGGAGCTTTTGGGAAAAGATCTTCCCAACACGGTAATAGTCGGCGCTATCGCCAAGCTTTATTCAAAAATTCCCTACAAAGAAGTTGCGAATCAGCTGCAAAATAAATTCGGTGCCAAGATGACCCGGGAAATGATAGACAAAAATCTGGAAGCTTTGCAAAGAGGTTATGAAGAAGTCGAAGGGCGCTGATTGTTTTTGCCGGGGGTTAGATAAAACATTAACTTTTACATATATGAAGCTTAAAACAGCGAAAGAAATTTCAATCGGCGGCAAAATTACCGAGGCGGGGAATTCCAAAGAAGTGAAAACCGGCGGTTGGAAATCGCAAAAACCGGTCTTTTCAAAAAACGATTGCGTAGGGTGTTTGCGCTGCGCCGCCTATTGTCCCGAGATGGCGATCAAAATCAAAGAAGTCGCGGATGAAAAAGGCGGCAAAAAGAGCATCATTGATCAAATCGATCTTGACTACTGCAAGGGCTGCGGCATCTGCGCCAATGACTGCCCAGTGAAGGCGATTAGGATGGAAGCGCTGGAGTAATTTATTTCTGTCTGCCACAAGTCCTTGCATCAGGCAAAGGACTTGTGGCGTATTGTTTTAATTTTATCTCATTCTTAAAAGCAAAATGGGGAGAGTCCACGATAATCTTATTGAGAAACACAAGAAAAAAGTCAGTTTTGTCGTGCTGGTCGCTTTTCTTTTTACGTTCATTATCGCCAGGCTTTATGTGCTTTCCGCGACTTTTGGAATTATAGAAGATCCCTATTTGTATATCAAAGGCTATCACATCCATCATCTCAATTATGGAATCGGCATTATGGCCATCGCCGGATTTTTGGCGCTGGTTTTTCAAAATGAGAAGAATCGTCTGAAAATCGGCGTTCTCTACGGTGTCGGGCTGGGACTTACTTTCGACGAATTCGGGATGTGGTTTAAATTGGAAAACGATTATTGGGTGCGTGCCAGCTATGATGCCATTATACTTATTTCGCTGTTTTTCATAAATGTTGTTTATTTTTCTTCCCTTTGGTATTATTTTTGGCGCCACTTTGAAAAAGAGACAAAAAGAATTTTCAAGATAAAATAATCAGTAACCATTTACGGCCATGCGAATCGGAATGTTTATCAATTACTATACTCCTTCCAGAGGGGGTATGGAAACGTCGGTTATTAACTTGAGCAAGGGTCTTCAGGAAGCCGGGCATGAGGTCTTCATCTTTTGTCCCAGCTATCCCAATTGGGAGGAGAAAGAAAAAAATGTTTTTCGCTACAAATCGTTTTGTTTCAACTATGACGATTTTCTTTATGCCATTCCAGTGCCACCGCTATCTAAAATGGAAGATGTCGTCCGCTCTTTGAGCCTTGATATCATTCATAGCCATCAGCCGTTTTCTTTGGGCTGGGAGGCGACCAAGTTCGGCAGAAAGCTCAATATTCCGGTCGTGCTTACTTACCATATCAAGTATACGGATTATTACCATTACGTAATGCTGATTCCCAAAAAGATTTCGCAGAAAATCATTCGCTACATAGTCAATCGCAATTGCAGGAAGTGCGATGCGGTGATCGCTCCTTCCGGCGCCATCAAGCAGTTACTCTTTGACGACGGCATAAAAAAATCCGTTTATGTCATTCCGAGCGGCATTGATATCGATCAGTTCGCCGAGGACGCAGGCAGGCGGACGGAGCTTCGCGGCAAATACGGCGTGAAAGAAAACGAGGTGCTGCTTGTTACTGCCAGCAGGGTGGTGCCGGAAAAAAACATCGATTTTCTGGTGCGGGCTTTTGCAATCATCCGCAAGACGCGGAAAGACGCGAAACTGATGATTGTCGGCGAGGGCAGTTTTCGCGACGAGCTCGAGGCTTTGGTCAAGGAATTGCAGTTGGAGGATTGTGTCATTTTTACGGGGCTGTTGGACAAAGAAGGAATGATCGCGCATTATCAGGCCGGCGATATATTTGTTTTCGCCTCGCTGACGGAGACGCAGGGGCTGGTGGCGGTGGAAGCGATGGCGGCTGGTCTGCCGGTAGTCGCGGTAAAGGCCAGCGGGATTGAGGATATGATCAAGTCCGGACAAGACGGGATCTTGACGGACAACACGGAGGATAATTTTGCCGCCAATACTGTCAGGCTCATTGAGGACGGCGAACTTCGCAACAAGATGTCCGCAAGCGCGCGCATCAACGCCCGGGAATTCTGTATTGCTCCCTGGGCGAACAAAATAGTTGCGCTATATAAGGATTTGATTCGGAAGAAAAAAGAAGAATAAAATATAACTGTTAAAACTAATTTGGAAAATGCAAACATATGTTGTCAATAGTTATCCCAACCAAGAACGAAGAAAAATATCTGCCTAAACTTTTGGAAAGCATCAAGCGGCAGAGTTTTACTGATTATGAAATTATCGTGGCGGACAACGGTTCGCACGATAGAACCCGGGAAATCGCGGAGACTTTTAACTGCAAAATCGTGCAGGGCGGTCTGCCGGGAGCAGGTCGGAATCGCGGTGCCGAAGCGGCCGCCGGGGAAATTATCCTTTTTCTGGACGCGGATACCGAGCTGCCGGATGCGGATTTTCTGAAGGACGGACTCGCGGAATTCAAAGAAAGAAAGCTCGCGATGGGCGTCCCCATCGCAATCACGGAAGGCAATTATCTTGATCGTCTTTTCTTTCGCTGGTGGAATTATTGTGTCGTCTCTTCGCAATTCGTGAAGCCGCTGGCGGGAGGGTGGTGCATCTTTGTCAAGAAGGACTTGCATCAAAGGCTGGGAGGGTTTGATGAAAAACTTATGCTGGGAGAAGATTCCGATTACGCACAGCGCGGAGTGAAGCTGGGCAAATTCCGTTTTATGCTGAATGTCAAAGTTATGGCCTCGCCCCGCCGGCTCAAAAAGGAAGGATATCTGAAAGTTTTTTTGCAGGACGTCGGAAACGGAATATACCTGCTCACTCACGGAAAGATGGATGAGGAAAACCGCTTCGGTTATGAGTTCGATATTTACGAGGAAGATGAGAAGAAGAAATAACCGATGGTTTTGGTTTTTATCTTCATCTGCCATTCCGGAATTTTGGTACTCCAAAATATCCGGAATTCCGTAGCCATGAAAGACAAACATTGTATTTCGTTTTTACCGGCTTAGTAATGGGATCCCGGATATTTGCTGCACAAATTCCGGGATACCTGTTAAAAGAAACAATCAATATCTGTCATTTCGAAATGAGGTACTCCGATTGAGAAATCCGGGAATAATACCATGCAAATATAATCTTACTGTAAAAACAATACCAGCAAAGTCTTCGTGCATTTCTCAGATCTCTCAGTCAAGTACTCCTTCGACAGCTTTTTAGAAAGCAGTAGATAAACGTCGGGAAGTGTAGGTGAGTTTGGGCTATGTGCTTGACTTTTTGCATATTATGATATACAATGCAAAGTCCTTACTCAAAGCGGAGTAAGCGGAAATGAAAAGCGGAGGAATGAAAACTGAAGAAGAGACCTAGAAAATATCCGATCGCGAATTGTATCTTCGTAATAATATTTAAGCTGTTCGGAGAACTGGTTAAAAACCGTGAAAATGCTGATGCGGGTGAATATTTTCGGGTCATACGCAATATATGGTTCTAACCAAACAGAGTAGCCACCCGAAACAGAAAGAATTTCTTGTCTCTCACACCTCTTACCAGCATCCTGAAACCTTTCAGTTTGGCATTGAACGACTCG
>Ga0172378_10000029_pt1 | contig 100439 bp, 83 predicted proteins | sample GrowelOW332metaG_FD_119755 | JGI IMG/M metagenome (GOLD analysis project Ga0172378, IMG submission 119755) | Groundwater microbial communities from an aquifer near a municipal landfill in Southern Ontario, Canada - Pumphouse #3_1 metaG | ecosystem: Environmental > Aquatic > Deep subsurface >... | reverse complement strand
ATTCTTGTATTGATATACGAATTGCTCCGCATTCTGCGAATGCTTTCGCAATTCTCCCAATATGCGGATTCCGCTGATTTACTTCGTAAATCGCTTCATCCTTATATTGGGCCGGTCATCAAACAAAAACCGCGTTTCCTGCAAGCAGGAACGCGGTTTTTGTTTTCTTCCCTTATATCAATACATCCCTCCTGCGGGTGCTGCAGGAGCAGCCGGTGCAGGTTCTTTGATTGTTGATACAGCAGCTTCTGTTGTAAGGAAGCTTGATGCTACAGAGCATGCGTTCTGGAGAGCACTTCTTGTGACCTTGGCGGGATCAAGGATTCCGTCTTCGATCATGTCGACATATTCTTCCTTGTATGCATCAAAGCCAACGCCCCTCTTGGACTCCTTGACTTTGTTGACGATAACAGATCCATCAAGTCCTGCGTTTACAGCGATCTGATAAAGCGGAGCTTCGAGTGCTTTAAGAACGATCTTTGCGCCTGTCTTCTCATCGCCTTCGAGATCCTTTGTTGCATCCTTGACTTTGCCGATTGAGTGGATATATGCTGAACCACCACCGAAGATGATACCCTCTTCAACAGCAGCACGTGTTGCGTTCAGAGCGTCTTCCATGTGGTACTTCTCTTCCTTCATTTCTGTCTCTGTTGCAGCACCGACACGGATGACCGCTACGCCGCCTGCAAGTTTTGCAAGACGTTCCTGAAGCTTTTCTTTATCAAAGTCAGACTTTGTATCTTCGATCTGTCTCTTTATCTGAGCAACTCTGTCAGCGATAGCATCCTTGCCGCCTTCGCCGCCGACTATGACTGTGTTCTCTTTCTTGACCTTGACGCTCTTCGCGCGGCCAAGCTGTTCGATCTTAGCATCCTTGAGTTCAAGGCCGATCTCAGAACTGATGACCTGTCCGCCTGTAAGGATTGCGATATCTTCGAGCATTGCTTTTCTTCTGTCGCCATATCCGGGAGCTTTGACTGCTACTACATTGAATGTACCACGCAGCTTGTTGACGATAAGTGTTGTAAGAGCTTCGCCATCAACATCTTCTGCGATGATGAGGAGCGGTCTGCCCTGCTTTACGATATCTTCAAGTAACGGAAGGATATCCTGGATATTTGATATCTTCTTATCTGTGATAAGGATGTACGGATCTTCAAGATTTGCTTCCATCTTGTCTGTATCAGTTGCCATATAAGCGCTGACATAGCCGCGGTCGAACTGCATACCTTCGACAAGCTCAAGCTCGTTCTGCATTGTCTTGGATTCCTCGATAGTGATAACACCATCTTTTGAAACCTTCTCCATTGCATCAGCGATCATTGTGCCTACATCTTCTGATCCTGAAGAAACAGTAGCGATCTTCTTGATGTGATCTTTGCCGTTTACAGGAGTAGACATGCTCTGAATAGCTTCAATTGCAGCGTCAGTAGCCTTCTTCATTCCCTTGCGGAGAACGATAGGGTTAGCGCCTGCTGCCAGGTTCTTCATACCTTCGTTGATCATTGCCTGAGCGAGAACTGTTGCTGTCGTGGTGCCATCACCTGCGACATCATTTGTTTTCTCTGCTACCTGTTTGACGAGCTGTGCGCCCATGTTCTCGAATCCATCTTCGAGATCGATCTCTTTGGCGATCGTGACACCATCGTTCGTGATGGTAGGTGCGCCGTAGCTCTTGTCGAGTACTACGTTGCGGCCCTTGGGTCCAAGTGTGATCTTTACTGTATCAGCAAGTTTGTTCATACCTGCTGCAAGAGCAGTCCTTGCGTCTTCGCCATGCTTTAATTCTTTTGCCATGATAAATTATCCTCCAAATGTAGTATATTTTCTTTCTGAATGCCTGTTACTTACTCGATTACTGCAAGAATATCGCTCTGCTTTACAATGATATATGAAACATCATCAAGCTTGACTTCTGTTCCGGCATACTTGGAATAAATGACCTTGTCGCCGTTCTTAACTTCCATCTTGACTTCCTTGCCGTCAACAACTCCGCCGGGACCTACTGCGATAACCTCAGCCTGCTGCGGTTTTTCCTTCTCGTTGCCCGGGAGAACGATGCCTGATGCTGTCGTCGTCTCTGCTTCAAGTGCTTTCAAAACAACTCTGTCTGCCAAAGGTACTAACTTCATGATAAATTCCTCCTTGATATTGATATATTTATAAGTCAAAACATATCTTTCAATTTATGTTGTTAGCACTCATTTCTCTTGAGTGCTAACTCTGAGAGATATAATAGTTTCCGCCATAAATGAATGCAAACTATTTCATTCCCGTAGATATAGCATTTTACTCGTTATTTCTTTAAATATCTAGTTTTTTCTCCGTTTTATACATCATGACATGATTTAATAGTTTGTTAATAATTGATATTCTCTGCAGATATCTCGCTCAGGCTTCCGACAAACATGATATATCTAAAAAAGGGACAGCCGTACAGACATCTGTCCCTGATTCCTGTAAATTATTGCCGCAAAGCAGCTTATTACTCCTGTTTTGCCTGTTTCATAAGTTTTATCTCAGCCTGTGCCGCAGCCAGTCTTGCGATCGGGACACGGAAAGGTGAGCAGCTTACATATGTCAGACCGACTCTGTTGCAGAACTCGATAGATGCAGGATCACCGCCATGCTCGCCGCAGATACCAAGTTTGATATCGGGACGGACTTTCTTGGCTTTCTCTGTAGCCATCTCTATGAGCTGGCCGACACCGTTCTGGTCGAGATGTGCGAACGGATCTGCTTCGTAGATCTTGGACTTGTAATAATCCTGCAGGAACTTTCCGGAATCATCACGTGAGAAACCGAATGTCATCTGAGTCAGATCGTTTGTTCCGAATGAGAAGAACTCTGCCGACTGAGCTATCTGATCAGCCATGAGAGCAGCTCTCGGGATTTCGATCATAGTTCCCACATGATGAACTATAGTTGAGTTTTTCTCTGCTTTGACCTTGGCTGCTGTATCATCGATAACTTTCTTTACAACATCAAGCTCTCTCTTATCGCCTACAAGCGGAACCATGATCTCAGGCTCAATGTTATAGCCGTACTCGTCATTTACTTCTATTGCAGCTTCGATGACAGCTCTTGTCTGCATCTTGGCAATTTCAGGATATGTTACAGACAGACGGCATCCACGATGACCCATCATAGGGTTGAACTCATGAAGAGCATCACAGCGGGCTTTTACATCTGCGAGAGTAAGGCCCATATCATCTGCCAGTTCCTTCATTTCCTCATCTGTTGTCGGAACGAATTCATGAAGAGGCGGATCCAGGAAACGAATAGTTACAGGGCGTCCTTCCATAGCTTCATAAATTCCCTTGAAGTCACCCTTCTGGTAAGGAATCAGCTGGTTCAGAGCTGCTTCTCTCTCTTCTGTTGTATCTGAAAGGATCATTCTGCGGATCCTTGGAATCCTCTCCGGTGCAAAGAACATATGCTCTGTGCGGCACAGTCCGATTCCTTCAGCCCCGAGATGTACTGCATTCTCAGCATCGTCAGGCGTATCAGCATTAGCGCGGACCTTGAGCCTTCTGAATGAGTCAGCCCATTTCATGATGCGCTCGAAGTTGCCGCTTATTGTTGCATCAACAGTAGCTATATCACCGAGATAGATCTTGCCTGTGGAGCCATCGAGAGAAATATAATCGCCCTCATTTACAGTAACTCCGCCGAGATCAAATGTTTTGTCTTCTTCATTGACCTTCATGTCGCCGCAGCCTGAAACGCAGCATGTGCCCATGCCTCTTGCAACAACAGCAGCGTGGCTCGTCATTCCGCCGCGCATTGTGAGAACGCCTTCTGCGGCGTGCATGCCCTCGATATCCTCAGGTGACGTCTCCTGACGGACAAGGACGACTCTCTGTCCTGCCGTGTGAGCCGCAATAGCATCATCAGCGTTGAAGTAGACGCGTCCTGCAGCAGCTCCGGGTGATGCCGGAAGTGCCTGTCCTATAACTCTGCCGTTCCTGAGTGCCTGAGTATCAAAGTTCGGATGGAGCAGCTGATCGAGCGATGAAGCCTCGATGCGGAGCACTGCTTCTTCCGGCGTGATCATGTTCTCGTCCACGAGATCGCAGGCGATCTGAAGAGCTGCCTGAGCTGTTCTCTTGCCGTTTCTTGTCTGAAGGAAATAAAGCTTGCCTTCCTCGATCGTGAACTCCATATCCTGCATATCGCGATAATGATCTTCAAGGATCTTTGCGGAGTCCATGAACTGCTTGAAGACGCCCGGCATATCCTCCTGAAGTCTCGTGATAGGCTGAGGTGTGCGGATACCTGCAACAACATCTTCGCCCTGAGCATTTATGAGGTACTCACCGAAAATACCCTTTGCGCCCGTGCCGGGATTTCTTGTGAAAGCAACGCCTGTTCCTGAAGTGTCACCCTTATTGCCGAATACCATGGCCTGAACGTTTACAGCCGTGCCCCACTCGTACGGAATATCATACATTCTTCTGTAAGAGTTTGCTCTCGGGTTGTCCCATGAACGGAAAACAGCCTTTATAGCTTCCATCAGCTGGACCTTTGGATCCTGCGGGAAATCCTGACCCATTTTTTCTTTATATGCTGCCTTGAACTTGGAGATAACATCCTTAAGATCAGCGTCTGTCAGCTCATAATCGTAAACATAACCCTTGTTCTTACGGACATCCTCAAGAATGCTGTCAAAATATGTTTTGTTCATTCCCATGACAACATCTGAGAACATCTGGATGAATCTGCGATATGAATCATATGCGAATCTGGGATTACCTGTCTTCTTTGCAAAGCCTTCTACAGAAATGTCGTTGAGACCAAGATTGAGAATTGTGTCCATCATGCCCGGCATGGATGCTCTGGCACCTGAACGTACAGAAACAAGTAACGGATCTTCCGTATCACCGAATTTTTTGCCCTGAACACCTTCAAGCCATTTCAGAGCCTCAAAGATCTGTCCCTGTGTCTCCTCATTGATCTGTTTATCATCATTGTAGTAATCTGTGCACGCTTCTGTGGAAATCGTGAAGCCATTCGGGATAGGAAGCCCGATGTTCGTCATTTCCGCAAGTCCTGCGCCCTTACCGCCGAGAAGATTGCGCATATCGGCGTTTCCTTCTTTGAACAGGTATACTCTCTTGCTCATTCTTTTGCCCTTTCCGTGCCTTCTGCGGCACCATCCATACATATATATGAACCCCATAGGGGATGCATATCCGTCAAAACAAATGACCTGCTTCAGGTCTTACTGCCCCGGCAACGCAGATCAGCAAATTGCTTCACTCCCTGATCCGTGGAGATGCATACTGTGACTGTCCTCACCGGGAATAAAGCTGTCAAAAATGAAAACATCAAAGTGCCCTTCTGCCTTCTTGAGCTGTTCTTCGCTCTTGATGGTCCACGCGGCCGCTTTAGCATGGAAAAATCCGTGACACAATCTGCGCGACGGATTTCTTTCATGTAAATGATTGTATGCGATGAAATCCGGTTTTGTCACAAAATCTTCGAGCAGCATCTGAAGCATAAACAGGAACGGAAAAGCTGCCGTCCATGACTCTTTGTTATGAAGAAAGGCCTCTGACAACTGTCCGCGCATAACTGTTGAATGTTTTCTGCGGTACCAGATCAAAACAAGCGGGTTAAATGATTCTACACAGTATACTCCCTTATAGCTCCTTAGCATCTCATCGCAGATGCGGCACACGGAAAGATCTTTCCTCTCCACCTTGTACTCAATTATAAGCGGGACCCTTCCATCTACAAATCTCAGAAATTCCCTGAATGTCGGTATCTTCTCATCACTGTCGCCAAGGCGGCATGTCTGAAGTTCTTCAAATGTGTAATCAGACACTTTGCCGGGTTTTGTACACATTCTTTTCAATGTGAAATCATGAAATACGACCGGCACTTTGTCTTTTGTCATCTGTACATCAAGCTCTATACCATAACCGGCTGCCACAGCTTTGCTGAACGCATTCATAGAGTTTTCCGGGGCATCTGACCTGTTGTTGTAAAGACCGCGGTGTGCATAAAGTTTTGTCTCAAATGCTGACCTGTCAGGTCTGTGTGTCATCCTTGGCATTATCATAAGGAAATACAATACGATCAACACTACTGCAATGATCAGTAAAACTCTTATTACAGACAACATAACAGTTTGAAAACCTTCCCCCGTTTCGTTGATTATCTTCTGTTAACTTAATCACTTAACGGTCTCTCATTAACATGTTGATATTTTACCACACAGACACCGATATTGCTACGACCAGCGCATAGACAAGTTGCGCGATGTTATGGTCATTTCCGGCCATGAAAATAACAGTTTCCCGGATCATTTCCAGTACCTCCTTGAAATCCTTTGGATTTCCTGTAAAATAGGTTTCGTCGCAATCTCAAGATAATTATTGAAAGGAAACATCAACAGTGATCTCAGCAAATAATGTAACGTACAGGGTCGGCAAGAAAGCTCTGTTTGAAGATGTAAACATCAAATTCGTGGAAGGTGAATGCTACGGCATCATCGGCGCAAACGGCGCCGGCAAATCCACATTCCTTAAGATACTTTCCGGGAAACTGGACACCACCAACGGTTCCATCGCAATGACAAACGGTCAGCGTCTTTCTTTCCTCGAACAGGATCAAAACAAATACGACAGCCAGATCGTCCTCGACACCGTGATGCAGGGCAACGAAAAGCTCTATAAGATCATGAAGGAGAAGGATGCTTTATACGCAAAGGCTGATTTCACTGATGCTGACGGCGAAAAAGCCGCTGTGCTCGAAACAGAATTTGCTGAAATGGATGGCTGGAACGCCGAATCTGATGCAGAAACGCTCCTCACGGGACTCGGCATTGAAACAGTTCTTCACCAGGAAAGAATGGGTGACTGCACCGGCGCGCAGAAAGTCAAAATACTTCTTGCTAGAGCTCTTTTCGGAAGTCCCGATATTCTGCTCCTCGACGAGCCCACAAACCATCTTGACATGGATGCGATAAACTGGCTCGAAGAATTTCTTATCAACTTTAACAATACAGTGATCGTGGTCTCCCATGACCGCTATTTCCTCAATAAAGTATGCACATACATCGCCGATATCGACTACGGCAAGATACAGCTCTATGCCGGCAACTATGATTTCTGGTATGAATCAAGCCAGCTCATGGTCCGCCAGTTGAAGGAAGACAACCGCAAGAAAGAAGAAAAAATCAAAGAACTCAAGGACTTTATCTCACGTTTTGCCGCGAATGCCTCCAAGTCAAAACAAGCGACGAGCCGCAAACGTGCACTCGAAAAAATACAGCTCGATGATATGCGTCCTTCATCCCGCAAATACCCATATATCGACTTCCGCCCTGACCGTGAGATCGGCAACGAAGTACTTACAGTCGACAATCTCACCAAGACCGTAAACGGCGTGAAGCTCCTTGACCATGTATCCTTCGTCATGAGACGCGATGACAAGATCGCATTTGTCGGCGGTCAGGAAGCCTCCAAGACTGCGCTCTTCGATATTCTTATGGGCAGAATGGAACCGGATGAAGGTTCATTCAAATGGGGCGTAACAACATCTCAGTCATATTTCATCAAAGACAACACGGAGCTCTTCAGTTCCGAACTGAATATCACAGAGTGGCTTTCCGGATACTCTGAAAACAAGGATATTACATATGTCCGCGGCTTCCTGGGACGAATGCTCTTCCCAGGCGAAGACGGTGTCAAAAAAGTAAAGATCCTCTCGGGAGGCGAAAAAGTCCGCTGCCAGCTTTCATCATTGATGATAAGCGGCGCAAACTGCCTTATATTCGACGAGCCCACGAACCATCTCGACATGGAAGCCATATCAGCGCTGAATGACGGAATGATCAGATTCCCCGGCGTTGAACTCATCGCCTGCAGAGACCATCAGGTCGTTCAGACAACAGCTGACAGGATAATCGAGTTTCTGCCCGGCGGCGGTTATATAGACAAGATCACTGATTATGATTCATATCTCGAAGCAGATGAAGACGCCCGCAAGCGCACTATCTACGTCTCTGACGCAGAGGATGAAGACGCCGCGGACGAAAACTGAACCGGATAACAGTTGTGGCAAAAAGCCTGACTGTACAGAGGTAATATGCTCGCAGTTGACTTACATGTTCATTCGACAAAATCAGATGGCACACTGACCCCGGCCGGGCTTGTAAAACATGCAAAAGAGCTGGGGCTCTCCGCTTTCGCACTGACTGATCACGACACGACAGGCGGTCTTGAAGAAGCTGTCCATGCCGCGCAGGGAACAGGTGTTGAAGTCATACCCGGTATTGAGTTTTCCACTGAGTATAAAGGCAGAGATATTCATGTCCTTGGATATTATTTTGACTATGACACAGAAGAATTTCAGAACAGGATATATGAATTTGCGGATGCCCGCGACCTCCGGAACAGGAAAATGTGCGACAGACTGTGTGCTGACGGTCTTATGGTCCCGTATGACGATCTTATGGCCGAGAATCCAGGAGCCATAGTCACAAGAGCACATTTTGCCGCATATATGCTTAAGCATGGCATCGTAAAGAGCACGTTTGAAGCATTTGAACGCTATATAGGCGATAACTGCAAGTATTTTGTGCCCCGGAAGAAAATTACTCCTCAGATGGCTGTGAAGTTTATACTGGATTTTCACGGCTGCGCTGTTCTTGCACATCCGCTTCAGTATCATCTCGGAAATCAGGCTCTGGAATCTCTTGTAAGCGACCTTAAAGATTCCGGCATGACAGGCCTTGAGTGCATTTACTCCAAGTATTCCCCTTCAGATGTTTCAGGGCTTGAGCATCTTGCCAGGAAAAACGGTCTCCTCGTGACCGGCGGTTCCGATTATCATGGTGCAAACAAACCAGGCCTCGAAATGGGGACAGGATACAACGGCAGATTATTCATCCCGGAAACAGTTCTGCTTGATCTCAAACATCATCTTTTCCACTCAAATAATGACACGAAAGTCTTCTTCTCTGATCTTGACGGGACTCTTCTCAACGATACCAAGAAAATATCGCAGAATACAAAAGATGTCCTTGTCGACTGGGCGAGGGCAGGCAACCGTCTTGTGCTCAATTCCGGCCGCGCTGTCTATGATATAAAGATGGTCGTCAATGATATAGGGCTTACTTATCTTCCAGGTCTTTACCTGTGCGGATTCAACGGTGCCGAACTGTTCGACTATAACTCACAACAGACCATTTTCCATGAAGGCATCAGTTTTGAAACTGTTAGCCGCATTTTTGATATCTGCGCAGAAGAAAATGTTTATGTACATACATATTCTGATACCGGCATTGTCACTGTCAAAGCAAGTCCCGAGACCGATTTTTACCGCCGTTATCATAAAATGGAAGTGACAGAAGCCGAAGATGTGACAACTGTCCTAAAGCGCGAGCCATGCAAATGTATAGCAATATCCATTGACGATCCGGATTCTCTTGAGCGGCTGAGAATAAGAATTAACCGCGAGCTTCAGGGCAGGGTCGCCGCCTTTTATTCGAGCAGATACTATCTTGAGATAGTATCTGTCTATGCCAGCAAAGGACTTGCAGTTCAGCGGCTGTGCCGTATGCTGGGCACTCCGATAAGCAACAGTATCGCCGCAGGCGATGCTGAAAATGATATCAGTATGATACGTGATGCCGGGCTTGGCGTCGCGATGTGCAACGGAGTAGCCGGGACACCGGCGCTATCCGCGGCAGCAGATATAATAACAAAGACCGACAACAACCACGATGGGCTGGTGCCGGTGCTTAGAAGGTTCCTTTAATCTATAGCTTCATACTTTAGTACCCGTCGGCTCGAGCGGAACTCTCCCTTTATGAGACCGCGGTCGTCGTATTCGATTTCGCCGCACTGGTTATCGTATGGGTCGAGGCGCAGGTATTTTCTGGGCGGATCAAACTCGCTCTGGAAAATTCGTGTCGTAGGTGTGCGGAACGGGTCAAGGTTTCCGAAGTAGAATCTTCTCTCCTCTTCATGTCCATCTCGATGAGCGCCGCCTCCGAATGAAGGGTCTGCGAATATCCACCCATAAGGCTCAGCATAGAACATAGCCCAATCGTGGCTCCCTGTATCGTAAGGATTAGTGTCGAGGCCTGACTGCCAGCGCGCTGGGATACCGGCTATCCTGCAGAGCGTGATAAACATCAGCGCCTGAATTCCACAGTCTCCCCTTCTTCCTATCGCAGCATATTCAGCAAGGCTTTCAATCGTGAAATAAGTCCTCACGAACGAATACTCCACATTTTCTGTAACATAGTCGTAAATTGCGCGCGCTTTCGCAAGTACGCTGTGTTTTCCTCTTGTGATATCTGCGGCCAGTGCCTTCATGTATGGGGTAAAACATATGTGAGGCAATTGTTCCGAAAGATCTGCTCTGTAAACATTTCTGTAAAAAGCATCAAGATCACTTTTCTTCATCGGCTCTGCAAAATCAGGATCGCAGTACTGCATCTTTGTGCCATTTTCCGCGCCTGTCGCCTGTTTTGCCGTGAATGACCGCGCTCCGCCGCTGACCGGGTAAGGCTCGTCCAGCACATTTATTTTTTCACTGGAAGTCATTCCAGCTGTAGCACCAGCTTCAGCTTTTTCTGCCTCTTCATAGACCGGATTATAATCTGCCGTTATGACATATTCATACTCGACGAACAATTCATGATTATCGTTCATCTCTTCGTCAAAACAAATGGTCCTCTGCGCTGCGTCCACCGCCGCCACAGTATATTTATCAGCTGAGCAGTCTGTTATGCGCACACCTCTTACCTGGGGGCAAAGAACAGGGATCGGCAGGTGCACTGTGACATGTCCCGGTCTGAATGCACTGTCATTTATCTTAAGTCCCGAATGCATGTGGAAACGCACAGTTGCTTTCCCATCAGCGATCATTTTCTCACGAATGTTCTCGAAGGCTGAATCCTTCTTTACTGTCTCCGGTAATTCCCCGGCTTTATCTGCCCTTGCGATAAGATCAGCATTCACTTTGAAAAGTGTCGCAACGCAGTCCTCGTGATACATCTCCCTGCCATTCACAAACAGGAAATCTATTCGTCCCTCATCGACCAGTTTCTCGAATTCTTCCTGTGTAAAATCCGGGACTTTCTCCCTGACTTCCTCCATTACCTTTTCCTCAGTCAGCGGATACTCTCCGGGCAATATCTTAAGTATATCCTTTTCGAGCGCCAGTTTCTTCTTCATGACTTCCGGAACGGGTCTCTGGAGCCACAGATCGCAGAGCCTTACAGCGCCCTCAAAATCCCCGGCCAATTTTCTCTTCTCAATATCTTCCGGCAGTGATACCGTCAGACTTTCAATATCAGTAAAATGAAAATCCATGCTTAAATTATTACCTTTCTAAAATATTATTATTACAGTTCAGCCTTATATTTCTCAATTTCTTCCTGATTTGCAAGGATAAAATGTCCATCTTCGATCTCTGTCCAGACCGGAGGATCGTTCTCATAGTGATGCTGCGACGGATCATAGACAATGAGTTTCTTGTTCTTCTCCGCAATGGGATCAGGCTGAGATATTGCGGACAAAAGTGCCTGCGTATACGGATGCAGCGGATGCGCGAAAAGCTTCTCCGATTCCGCCAGCTCGACAATGTGTCCCTTGTGTATTACAGCGATCCTGTCGCAGATGAATCTTACAACAGAAAGGTCATGTGCTATGAATAGGTAAGTGAGGCCTTTCTCCTTCTGGAGTTTCTGGAGGAGATTCAGGACCTGCGCTCGTATGGAAACATCGAGTGCCGAGATAGGTTCATCGGCCACGATGAACTTCGGGTTCATTACGAGGGCTCTCGCTATGCCTATCCTCTGGCGTTGTCCTCCCGAAAACTCGTGGGGAAAGCGACTCATGAATTCCGGCGGAAGTCCGACATCCTGCATGGCCTTTATGACGCGCTGCTCCCTCTCTTCATTGGTGCAGTCATTTCCCGGAGCGTAAAGTCCTTCCATTACGATATATCCGACTTTGGCGCGCTCATTGAGACTGCTCATCGGATCCTGGAATATCATCTGGATATCTTTTGTTACCTGCCTGTCTTCTGACGGTGACAGCTTTCCTGATATTCTTTTCCCGGCAAAACGTATTTCGCCTGAAGATATCGGGTTCACCCTGATGATGGCGCGGCCTATGGTAGTTTTGCCTGATCCCGATTCGCCTACAAGGCCGAATGTCTCACCTTTGTAGATGTCAAATGACACACCGTCTACAGCTGTGAACGGCCTGCTCTTCTTGCCGAACTGTACGGAAATGTTATCTACTTCGACAAGCTTTTCTCTTGCATTTCCTTCATCGCTCATATAGCGGCTCCTTCCAATGCTGTCCTGGCCGGCTCCTGCCCGGACACGCTTTCGCCGTTCTTCTTCATGAGTTCCTGATATTTCTCGTTCAGTCGCTTAATGTGCTCAGGTTTCTCCACCCCGGGCGATCTTGGATCGAGGAGCCATGTCCTCGCAAAATGTGTAGGCGTTACCTCGAACATCGGCGGACACTTTACAAAATCTATCTTAAGCGGATGCGGATTACGTGATGCGAAAGCATCTCCGTGGACCTCATAGAACAGGTTTGGAGGCGTTCCTTCTATGGAATAGAGTTGTTCGCCCTTTATGCCGAGCTGTGGCAGACTTGACAGCAGAGCCCATGTATACGGATGCTGCGGGTCATAGAATACCTCATTGCATGTGCCGACCTCCACAATATCCCCGGCGTACATGACGGCCACTCTGTCAGCAACATCGGCCACAACTCCAAGATCGTGAGTTATATATATCGACGTCAGTTCGTACTTCTCCTGCAGTCGCTTGAGGATACCGAGTATCTGCGCCTGTATTGTCACATCAAGAGCTGTTGTAGGTTCATCGCATATGAGGATTTCAGGCTTGCATGCCAGAGCAATAGCGATAACCACTCTCTGCCTCATTCCTCCTGAGAACTCGTACGGATACTGTTTGTATCTGCGCTCCGGATTAGAAATCCCGACATCACCAAGAAGCTCATAAACGGCTTTCTTTGCAGCTTCTCCATTAAGGCCGCGGTGCATTTCGACCGCTTCTGATATCTGCCAGCCTATTGTTTTGAGTGGGTTAAGAGAAGTCATAGGATCCTGCATGATCATTGCGATCCTGCGGCCCCTTATCTCTGACCATTCCTTTTCAGTCGTAAGTTTTGTCAGGTCAAGACCGCGATACATGATGGAACCTCCTGACACATGACCATTCTGGGCATTCAGGCCCATGAGGTTGCTCACGAAAACACTCTTGCCTGAGCCTGACTCTCCGACGATCGCAAGACTCTCACCTTTTTTAATGTCAAGCGATATCCCGCGCAACGCATGCAGTGTCTGCCCGCGGAGCGTGAAGTCAAATGCCAGATCTTTTATCGATATAAGGGTTTCACCTTTTTGAATGTCGTTATCTTCCATAACTTGCCTTTCTGGTCAATCCACGTGGTTCTTCGGGTCAGCAGCGTCAGCAAATGAGTTGCCGACAATGTAGAGCGATATTGTGATCACCGCGAGTACCGCCGTCGGGAACAGTAGCTGATAACGCAGCTCCGGCTGGCTCATCACAAGGCGTCCTGCCTGTACCAGGTTCCCGAGCGATGCCATGTCTGTCGGAAGTCCGATCCCTATGTAAGTTACAAATACTTCGTTTCCTATAGCCTCGGGAATTGCAAGGGCCATTCGAAGTGTTATGACCGAAACAAGATAAGGCAGCAGATTCTTCGTGATAATCCTGCCTGTAGATGTGCCAAGGCATCTCGACGCGAGGTTATAATCACGGTCTCTTATGATGACTACCTGATTTCTTATGAATCTCGCCATCCCGAGCCATCCTGTCAGACACAGTGCAAAGATTATCGTGTTGACACCTGGCTTCATGATGTATGAGATCAATATCAGAACAAGTGTCTGCGGCACATTATCGAAGATGTTATAAAACTCTGTAAAGAACGTATCAAGTTTTCTTACATAGCCCCAGAGTAGTCCTATTACAGTTCCGAAAAGCGCTTCCCAGCAAGCCACGGCAAAACCTATTCCGAGCGACGTTCTCGTGCCTGCCCATGTGCGTGCCCAGAGATCCTGCCCAATGGAGTTAGTTCCAAACCAAAACTCGCTGTCAGGCTGTCTGTTGACTATCTGGATGCCTGTCTCAGAATCGTTATAAATAGTTTTGGCGCTGCGCTGATTAGGAAGCAGCGGCTGTATAAATGTAAAAGCAAGTACGATAACTATTACAGCGAGGAAGAAGGCCGCTGTCTTATTGTGGAGGAACGCCCTCAGCGTGGCCTTCCAGTATGAATAATTGGAATACCCGCCCATTTCAGCTTCAGAACTGTCAAACTCTGCCGGTGTGAAAAGTTCATCCTCGGGAAGATCCTTGTATTTATCATATGCGGAAACATGTTTCTTAAGTTCATCATTAAGGGAGGATTCAAGTTTTGACGAACCAAGATCAGCAAACGAATTCATCAGCGTGCACCTTCCTTTCCGGTGAAACTGATGCGCGGATCAAAGATTGCCATCAGAATATCCCCCAGCAGGAGTCCCACGACTGAAATCATCGAATACAACACGACCAGTGCTTCGACCAGCGTGTTGTCCTGGATCTTGATTGCCTGTACGAGCAGACCTCCCATGCCGGGTATTGAATAAAGACTCTCGACGTAAAGGGAGCCCATCAATGTGAACAGGATAGAGTTCGGAATATACTGAACAAGCGGAACTATCGCATTGCGGAAAACATGTCTGTCCCAGATCTTCTTCTGGCTGACGCCCTTTGCGCATGCGAGTTTTATGTAATCCTTGTTTGCTTCATCCACCATAAAACGACGGAGCCACATGGCATAATAGACAATATTGCCCAGAGAAAGAGAAAAGATCGGGAGTATCCATGTCGCGTAATTACTGCGGCTGAACAACATCGAGACACCGAACCACTCACTTCCGTATAGTTGAATAAGCAGATAATAAACAGCAGATGGTATTGCCTGAACAATTACAATAAGCACCGTACCAAAACGATCCCAAAACTTGAATTTACTTCGTGTCGACCTGGCCATGGCCGCGCCGAGCGGAAGTCCCAATATAAGAGCAATTGCAAGTGAAATGAGTCCGATTTCTATGGAGAGCGGCGCCTTCTGCGCGATTATCTTTGCGTTCGAGTATCCCGCGCGATACTTTATCGACGTTCCGAAATCACCATGCAGGAGCTGTACAAAATATCGACCGACCTGCACCGGCAGAGGATCCTTGAGTCCAAGTTGCTTGAGTGTGACGTTGATCTGTGTCTGCGACATCTTATCAAAGTTATTGAAATAGCCCTCGATCGGCATCTGTCGCAACAGCGCCAGAACTATGACGATCACTATACATAATGTGATCAGAGAATGAAGGATTCGTTTTGAAATGTACTTTGTCACTGTGTCCTGTCCTTTACTGAAATTGATTGACCTGATTTCCGCCAGCCGTTTGCTGCTGTTATTACATTTCTCTATAACTGCCCGCATTTGTGACTGTAACCAGCTTTTACTGCTGTTATTCATCACCGCGATGCAGTGCCGCCATTTATAAAATCCCGGCGGTCTCAAACCGCCGGGACTTGAGTTACATTATTGCATACTATTCTGCCTTGTGAACAGTCAATTTCAGGAAAATGTGACTGACTATTTGGCAATTGCCTTTTCTCTCTCGCTCTTCCATGTATCAAGAGCTGTATTCCAGTCGTCCATGCTCATCGAAGTATCATGTACTGACATGAACTTGTACTTCATGAGCGTCATGCCGTAAGGAGCATATTCACCCTCAAGGCTGTTAAGTTTTGATACTTCGTATCCATTGCTTGAGATGCTGAAAGGAACAATGATCGCATTCTCAATGAGGATTGCCTCAGCTTCAGAAAATGCTGTGTAACGTGCTTCGTCATCATCATAAATTGCAGATGCCTCGTCGACCTTTGCCTGATACTCCTTGTACAGAGCGCTCGTGTTCTCATCCTCTGAAAGATCCCAGAAGCCATAATTGTTATCAGCTGTGAACGGCTCTGTCCATGTTTCAGGATCAGCGTAATCAGCACCCCAGTTACACTTCATGAATGCATAGCATCCGCTTCTTCTGACTGATGAAAGGAATCCTGTCTCAGGTCCTGCCTCGACAATTATGTCAATGAAATCGCTGCCGAGTACACCTTCCATCTGCTGCTCGAGCACCTGGCATTCTTTATCCCAGTTAGTTGTAGACGGATTGTAAGGCATAAGAACCTTTACAGGGAATGTGCAGCCTGCTGCCTCAAGTTCCTTCCTGGCTGCATCGCGGTACTCTGTCGCCTTTGTCTCATCAAAACTATCGCCATCTGAGTATGACTTGAGTGCATCATACTGTGTATAATCCTTGCCGCCTGCGCTGCAGAAAGCTGTAGGAGTTACAGTATTGTTAAGCACTCCTTCAGGATTATATGGTTCATTTACTGTAAGAGCCTTGACTCTATCCATAGCGCTTGTAAGTGCAAGACGGAAATTCTCGTTATTGACTGCTATCTTCCAGTTATCAGGCTCATACTCTGCGTCAAATTCAGGATCAAAGTTGAAGCTGTAGAAATAGCTGTAAGAGTTATTAGGTCTTGTTCCATGAACAAGGTTCTTTGTTGAGTCATCATTGAGCCATGAATCAAGAAGATCAGAAGTGATGGAGACCGCATCGATATCACCGGCCTTATACATGCTGGCACCGACTGAATCAGCTTCTGCATTATATGTGCTCTGCAGAGTTCCGATCTTTACATTGTCTTTGTCCCAATATGATTCGTTCTTTGTAAGAACATGCTCCTCCTGCGGTGAATATGTGCTGAGGATGTAAGCGCCGCAGTACAGCAGGTTGTCATTATCAAGTCCGAACTGATCACCGCACTGTTCAAGGAACTGTGCGTTTACCGGAAGATATGAAGCATATGTAAGTATACTGAGGAAGAAAGAACACGGCTGATCAAGCGTATAGACAAGTGTGTAATCGTCAGGCGCTGTGACGCCGATACTGTTCACATCGACTTCATCGACGGGCTCAAGTTCATTTCCGTCTTCATCCGTCGTCTTTGTGCCGTTTTCTGAAGCGATCATATATGCTGTGTAATCATAGTAAGCCTGTGCATTATGAACCACGGCTCCTGTTGAATACATATACTGTGTTCCTGATTCGTTTGCCGCGTCATTTACATACTGTGCGGAAGCGATCCAATCCTTGGCTGTAACATCGGCATAATCCTTGCCGTCTTTGTCGACCCACTTTACATCCTTGCGGATGTGGAAGGTCCATACAGTGTCATCATCATTACTCTCCCAGCTCTCTGCAAGACAGGGCTGGATATTACCATACTGATCATACTCTACAAGACCATCGACAACATTGGCTGCTACCTCGGTGTCGACCGCATTGTCCGAAACAAGATAATTGAGCGTGTTGCATTCCGATGAATATAATGTGCGGTAAGTTGTGCTCGCACCACCTGATGAACTGCTGCCGCACGCTGCCAGTGACATTGCCATTGCTGCCACCAAAGTACAGGCTACTACCTTCTTCCTCATAATCTTCTCCTCCCGGGTCTTATCCCGCCGTTGATGCACATAACACTGCGTTGCTATTGTTATATCTGTTATGACAAAACCTTTACGGTGAATTATAAAGTCAGAAAATCCCCGTGTCAATGTCTACGTGTATTTATGTATACAATTTGATATGGTGGTAACTGTTCACTAATATACATTAGCCATGTGTGAGAGCTGAGTATTGTTCAATACTTCATCCATCCTGGCTTGTTTGGCAGGGTTCGGATGAAGCCGAAAGCCTGTGGCAACAAGTTATTCATCCCTTTTGCCAGAAAATAAAGGTTCCGGATGAAGCCGCAGTCTGCTACTGGAGAAATCTTCATCCATCCTGGCTTGAAAGCAGATTATGAATACTTCTTACATCTACAGCATATCTCCGAAGTATCTGAAGATCTTTGATCCGTCAGCGATATCGGAAGCTGTGACTACACCGCCGTTTTCCGGCCTGCCTGCTGTCGCGAGGAATTCCTTAGCTTCGTCAGTGCCGCTCTCAGTGATGAGTTTTATCATGTCAGTTCTGTCTTCATTAGTCAGGATCTTCTCCGGATGCCACTGAAGACCCATAATATTTCCGGCTACATGAACATCACCTTCATCTACACAGTCATCCGAAATAAGTATGCTCACAAGCCCGTTGCCAAGGCGTCCGTTAGCCTGGTGATGATAACTGTTGGTTATAAATACATGGCCAAAGAGCATCTCGAGATAACTCCCAGCTGCCGCTGTATTCGTGTGGATCTGAGGCACCCCATGCGTCGACTGGTGATGCGTATTGGTCGGCAGGTCCTGTATTACCGCCCCGCCAAAATAAACGTTCATCACCTGTGTGCCCTTGCAAATAGCAAGTATGGGCTTTCCCGCCTTTACGAATGCATCCGTCATGGAAAGCTGCGCTACATCAAGATCACGGTCTATATCGCGGCTTCCGTTCAGCTCTTCTCCGAAGAACGACGGATCAATGTCATCGCCGCCCGGAAGCAGCAGCCCATCATAATCATCGACCCCTTTGCCGCCTTCCGGAAACTTCAGCAAAACTTCTGAGTCTACCCCGACATATTTCAGGGCTCTCACATAATTCTTTGTATCTTCCGGCACGCCGGCAATCAGGACTTTCTTCATTTGATTCTTCTCCTCATTACTTAATTACAGTTCACGGGTACACTTATTTATACTGAAGTGTTCGTTTGTGTGTGTTCGGCGCAGGCACGCTTTCGCTATGTCTCGGCAGTAACGGACTCAAAATACCTTTGCCGGACACACACATCTCTCACACACTGTAAATATGTACCCGTGAACTGTCCCGAGATTGCGCTTCTGGCACAATCCTCGTATGCGACGGCTTTCCACGTCGCTTAATAACCTGCGCTATTCCTCGACGATAGATATCTGATCGTCGCATTAGCCTTCGACGATCAGGTATCGCCCGTCGCCGACATCGAACACCTCGGCTTCATCGAGGATAGTCTTCTCGTTGAGGCCCTGTATGTCGGCGCCGACTTCATCAAAGTACTCAATGACTTTTTTCGGGCTGTTCACAACAACTGCCATGCAATCCTCAAGAAAGGCTTCTGCCTCTTCAGGCGTATCTGCTACGCTATCAGGGAAGAGCTGAAGCTGACCTTTGAGGAAGCAGTCAATTACTTTGTCGTCATATAAATCATTCATACAAATCTCCCAGTCCGGTTTATTCCGCATCGCGTATGCGATTGTTTTCACATCGCGTATGCGATTGTTTTCACATCGCATTGCTTACGCCTCCGGCGGTTTCTCAGGTGTAAAGACTCTCGTGTTTGTTTTGGCTTCGCGTGCCGTTTCGGCGGTCTTTGCTGCTTCCCTGCCAAACTGTAGCTGCGAATTTACGATGTCTTTGCCTCTTCTGTCTACGCGCTCGTAGGTGCCGTCCTTATTCATTACCTGCGCCTGCTCTGTATCTTCAAGCTCAGTTATAAGAATGTGCATCGCCTTCTGTCTTATGTCCTCATCTTCAAGCGGGAACATGATTTCTATACGTCTGTCGAGATTCCTCGGCATCCAGTCGGCACTCGATGCATAAAGCTCTGAGCGTCCGCCGTTCTCGAAATAGAAAATTCTCGAATGCTCAAGGAAATATCCAACTATCGACCTTACAGTTATATTCTCCGATACGCCAGGGATTCCGACCCGCAGTGAGCATATGCCTCTAACTATAAGCTCGATCTTGACACCGGCAGCGCTTGCCGCATAAAGAGCCTCTATGACATCGGGGTCACAGACAGAATTCATCTTTGCAATAATGTGCGCTGTCTCGCCTGCTTTCGCATGCTCAGCTTCACGCCCTATGAGATACAACAATCTGTCCTTGAGCCAGAGTGGTGCCAATGTAAGCCTGTTCCATGTCTTCGGCTCGGCATAACCTGACAGCATATTGAAAACAGCCGTCGCATCTTCGCCATAAGCTTCCCTGCATGTGAACATACCGACGTCAGTATAGAGTTTTGCCGTGGAATCATTGTAGTTGCCTGTGGCCAGGTGGACATAACGTCTTATTCCATCGTCCTCGCGGCGCACGACAAGCGTTATCTTCGAATGTGTTTTGAGGCCGACAAGACCGTAGATGACATGACAGCCGGCTTTCTCAAGCATTTTCGCCCAGCCGATGTTGTGTTCCTCATCAAAACGCGCCTTGAGCTCGACCAGTACCATTACCTGCTTGCCGTTCTCTGCTGCTTTCGCAAGTGCCATGATGATCGGCGAATTTCCGGACACACGGTACAATGTCTGTTTTATTGCCAGAACATTTGGATCTACGGCTGCCTGTGAGACAAAATTTACTACAGGCTGGAAGCTCTCATACGGGTGATGCATGAAGATATCGCCCTTTCTTATCGCATCGAAAACACTTGCCCCTGCCGGAATCTCAGGCACATCCTGAGGCGGTGCGTAGCGGTGCTCCTTGAAATCGTCAAAACCTTCGAGTCCATACATTTTCATAAGAAACGTCAGGTCGAGCGGTCCGTCAATATTGAATATCTCATTGTCCTGAACGGACATCTCCTTCACAAGTACAGCGACAAGCCGCTCGTCCGATCCGGACTCCACTTCAAGCCTTATAGCCTGGCCCCATTGACGGCGCTTGAGCTGCTTCTCTATCTCGACAAGAAGATCCTCAGCTTCATCCTCATCAATTGAAAGGTCTGCATTTCTCATTAGACGGAACGGCGATGCACAGACCACATCATAATTGAGGAAAAGTTTTGCCATACTGTGCCTTATAATCTCTTCGAGAAGAATGATCCTCGTCGGCTCACCTTCCTTAGCCGGCAAAACTGTTATTCTCGGCAGTCCACTGGGCACCTGGACGACTGCGAAATCGAGAGATTCGTCCATATTCCCGGCAGTTTTGATCTTCGTCTTTTTGGCGCGGAAAAGAATGCTGCGCGCACCTACGACACCACCCGTCTCCTTGCGGCGGAGCAGCGCTCCTATATTAAGTGTTTTGTTGCGGATAAGGGGAAAAGGCCTCGACGAATCGACAGCCATCGGTGTAAGGACAGGATAGACTTCCTCAGCAAAATAATCATCGACAAAAGCCTTCTCATCAGGCGCGAGCTCATCATAGGCGCGCACCTCAAGTTTTGCCTCTTTGGAAAGCCCCGGAACTATCATTCTGTTATATGTAGAATACTGCATCTCGACAAAATCATGTGTTGCCGAAAGCACAGCCTGGAGCTGCTGCGCCGCAGTCATTCCCGCAATGTCGGGTTTCATATATCCGGCATTTACCTGATCTTTGAGCGAGGCGACTCTGACCATGAAGAACTCATCCAGGTTCGATGATGTGATGCTGAGGAACTTGAGCCTCTCAAACAGCCTCTCATCCTTGCGTCTCGCCTCGGAAAGCACCCGCTGATTGAACTGCAGCCAGCTGAGTTCACGGTTTATATAATATGCAGGATTGCTGTAATCTGCTGCAACACTGACTTCTTTTTCTGCTTTCATATTGCCTCCATGCCTGATCATTATTTGCGAAGGCGGCACGACCTATTCAGGCCGCTTCTGCTTTATCTCAGGTCTTATTCCGAATATCTCTTCGAAGAAATCTGCTCTTCTTGCAAACAGTCCTCTCTCCATCGTCAGATCCTGATCGGAATTAACTATGATATACATTTTGTCATCTTCTATCCTGATCCTGACATTGTCGAACTTCTGCGTGTGTGAACGGTCGAGGCCGTTCGTTATGCGAAGGATAGCTGTAAGTTTTGCTATTGTGAGATATGCATTACGATCAAGGTCTGACATAAAGGTCTGCTCGCCGTAATAGACAAAATTCGTGTGATTATACTTGACTACATTGGCAACGATCTCGCGCTCTACATGAGACAGCCCTATGATCTCTGTCGACATTATTATGTCATATGCGCAATCACTGGAATCTACCATGCTTATGTATTTGCCACAGTCATGAAGGATTGCGGCTATACGAAGGAGCAGGCGCTCGCGGCTTCCGAGACCATGGTACTTCTTAGTGCTGTCGAAGATGCGAAGTGCAATATTGAGCATTGCCTCGCGGCGCTCCTTAAGTCCCATATACCTGTGAGCTGTATTCTCGGCGCATGCGATGATGTCTTCCTCAAAATCATGTTTTGGCGTAATGTACTTCTGGTTCTGCGCATATTCATAAACTATTCCGTCGCAGAGCGTGACGCCCGGAGCCCAGATCAGTTCAGCGTTCACCGCGTTTATTATGCAGTCTATCAGCATTGCGTTTATGTAAAGGAGCGGCACATTGTCATCGGAAATACTAAGTTTACGGGCGAGATCCTGAGCATTGTGATTGCGGGCCACCTCGAGGAAACGCCTGAACATTTTAACGTCAATATAGCCTGGGTCATCGCTCCCCGTCAGTTGACGGTCCTGAACAATCGGCGAGAAATAATCATCGACCACTATAATGTTCTGCACAGTGCGCCCCTGCATATAAAGGTTAGTGAAGACGCGAAGCTGGGAGTTTACAAGCTCATTCAGGCAGTAATCTCTTATGTTCTGACCGGCATCTATGTTCTTCATCTGATCATAAAGACGCAGGACACCAAGCTTCATGTTCTGCGTTGTCACAAGACGGTCCTTGTCAAAAAGAGAAATCTGTATACTGCTGCCGCCTATATCTACGATAGCCGTGCTCTTCTCAATGATCTTTGCAAAGTCACCGCCCTTGGCCGCTATTGATTTGTAGTCGAGGAAGCGCTGTTCCGAATTGGAGAGCACATCTATATGGATGCCTGTCCTCTGCTCGATCTCGCTGAGGACGACAGTGCGGTTCACCATCTCTCTTATGGCACTGGTGCCGTATGCTTTGTAGTTCTTAACGCCGTAATCGTCCATGATGGCGCGGTACTCGGACAGGAGTTTTTCGAGCTCCGAAACATGCTCGTAGCTTATCTTTCCCGTCTGGAAAGTATCACCGCCGAGATTTATGCGGTGTGTCACCTGGTCGATGAAACGGATGCCGTTTTTCTTAGAGCATTCGGCGATCGTCAGTGTGATCTCGTCTGATCCAACATCTATCGCGCCGAAAGTATCAACACTCATTAGCAGCCTCCTGTATTAATAATTGCCGAGTATCCTCAGCGCACGCGCTTCGTCCCGCATACCGCGGAGAGCGTTCTTCACGCCGCTGTCTGTAAGGTTTCCCTCAAAATCGACGAAGAAACGGTACTCCCAGTTTCTCCCCTCGATCGGACGGCTCTCGATCTTTACCATATTCAGATCATTATAAATGAAATGTGACAGCAGGTGATAAAGAGATCCGCATTCATGATCAATTTCAAAACAAATGCTGATCTTCTTCGCATCCCTGCAAAAGATTTTCTGATTTGTGCAGATGATGAATCTTGTCGAATTGCTGTCGGACTGATTCACGTCCCTGGCAAGAATGTTCAGCCCATAAGCCTTTGCCGCATATTCGCTCGCTATTGCAGCTTCTGTGATGTCGTGATCTTCTGAAACCTTTCTTGCGGCGAATGCATTATTAGGCATGCTGATCTGTTCCCACTGGGGGTGATCATTGAGAAAACGCTCGCTCTGCATCAGAGACTGAGCATGTGAGTATATTGTTCTGACTGATTCTACAGATGCGCCATCGCAGGACATCAGGCAGTGATGGATCGGAATTATCTGCTCAGCGACTATATAATTCTCGTACTCTTCGATGAGATCATAAGTCTGGGCGACAGTGCCGGCAGTCGAATTCTCTATCGGAAGCACAGCGTAATCAGCCGTTCCTTCCTCTATCGCGGTCATTGCCTCTCTCCATGTATCCACGGCAAAATTCGTGACGTCCCGGCCGAAGTACTGTTTCATCGCGGCCTCGGAATAAGAACCCCTCGCACCCTGATATACCACGCGAAAGCTTCCTTCCTTTATTGAATCCACCGGAATGAACGGCAGTCTGTTCATGCTCCCGCTGTCCTGTACCAGTTGATACTGCTTCTTGCGGCTCATCGCCATGATCTGTTCGAAAAGCTCCCGCACGCCGTGTCTGTTGAAAGTGCCGTGTGCCATCGCTTCCATCTCTGAGAGCTTCTGCTTCTCGCGGCTCTTGTCAAGCACGCTCTTACCGGTCTTTATCTTGTAAGACGCAACTTTTTCGGAGACCGCCATGCGCTCCTCATAGAGTTCCACGAGCTGTTTGTCTATGCGGTCTATCTCCGCCCTGTAATCATCGAGTTCACCCATCAGTTCATCTCCGACATCTTAAGCAGTTTTGCCGCCTGATCAGCTGCGATCAGTGCGTCTATTATCTCGTCGAGATCTCCGTTCATCACATCATCGATCCTGTAGATAGTAAGTTTTATCCTGTGATCCGTGACTCTCCCCTGAGGAAAATTATAAGTCCTTATCTTCTCCGAGCGGTCACCTGTGCCGACCTGGCTTCTTCGCATATCAGCTTCCGCATCATGCCTTTTGCGTTGTTCCAGATCATATAGTTTGGAGCGGAGAAGCGCCCAGGCCTTTGCCTTGTTCTGCAGCTGTGAACGTTCTGTCTGCGAATATATTATTATTCCTGTCGGAATATGCGTGAGGCGTACAGCAGAATCTGTAGTGTTGACACCCTGTCCGCCGTTTCCGGAAGCTCTTGTTATATCCATTCGCACATCACCGTCAGGGATCACGAGATCTATATCATCCGAAACCTCCGGCATAACGGCTACTGTGCACGTCGACGTGTGGATGCGCCCTCCTGACTCTGTCTCGGGGACACGTTGAACGCGATGTACCCCGCTCTCGTACTTGAGCCTTGAATAAGCACCTTTCCCGGAGACCGTAAATGTCACATATTTCATCCCGCCGATCCCGATCTCTTCAACATCCTCAGTGGAGACTTTCCATCCGCGGCTGTCAGCGTAATGGACATACATTCTGTAGACCTGTGCCGCAAAGAGTGCAGCCTCGTCACCACCGGCGCCGGCTCTTATCTCAAATATAACATTTTTATCATCATTTGGATCCTTTGGAAGCAAGAGGACACGGATCTTTTCCCCAAGTTCTTCTACAGACTTTTTGGAGCTGTTCATTTCTTCGCGCAGCATTTCCTTCATCTCAGGATCTGTCTCGCCATCCATCATCTCGATTGAATCGGCGACATTCTGCTGCTGAGCACTGTAATCCGTGAACGCCTCAACTATAGGCGCAAGTTCATTCTGCTCCTTCATGAGATCTCTGAACCTTTTCTGGTCATTCACCACACCGGGTGATGCCAGCTCACGCGTTATATCTTCATTCCGCATCACAAGTGCATTAAGTTTATTCTTTATAGAATCCTGCATATTATCGTCTTTCTTATTTGAGTTCTCCGCGAACGACGCGGTCATTGCCGCCGTAATCCTTTATCACACGGACATCGATAAATCCCGCATCTTTCATCATGGACGACACATCACCGCCCTGATCGTAACCGATCTCCATAATAAGGACTCCGCCAGTGACAAGCACAGAACTGATTCCTCCCAGTATGATCCTGTAAAACTCGAGTCCGTCATTCCCGCCGCAGAGGGCCCCATATGGTTCCGCTGACTTCACTTCCGGAGCGAGCGTTTCGATCACATTTTCTCTTATATATGGTGGATTCGAAACCACAAGCTGAAACCTGCCGTCCGGCAAAGCCACGCGATCTTCTGATCTGCCGTCATCATCATTGTCATCAAAAGCCGCATACATATCTCCATTAAGGAAACTGCTTTTGTCAGTGAGACCGAGCAAGGCCGCATTTTGTTTTGCCACAAGAAGAGCTTCCTCTGATATGTCTGTCCCGACGCCGCTACACTCATTTGAGTAATGAAGGAGGCTCAGCAGAATACATCCGCTTCCCGTACAAAGATCAAGGATCCTGAAGCCGTCATGTACCTCTTTCATTGCTTCCTCGACGAGCGTCTCAGTATCCTGTTCAGGGATCAGCACATCATGCGTCACTTTGAACTTAAGCCCCATGAAATACTGTTCACCAAGGATATATGCTACTGGCTCGTGATCCGCGCGCCGTGTTACAAATTCACTGTACCGCTCTGCCTCATCATCACTGACGACACGCTCATCTCCATATGCCAGAAGCGTCTCGCGGTCAGTGCCGCAGACTGCCTCAAGCAGGAGCTTTGCATCAAGAGATGCATCCTCATTCTGCGGTGTCATGGCTTCAAGCGCGGCGCGCCCTTTTTCATAGCATTCGCGATAAGTCATCTATGGCACTTACTCCATGTCTTCTTTTATATCTTCATCAGAATAGCCAAAATCATCTTTGAGGTATTTCTTCCAGTCAAATACAGCTTCGACGGAAGCAATCGCAACTTCCAGCATTTCCTCATCAGGTTCTTTTGTCGTGAGCCTCTGAAGCCAGAGTCCCGGAGCTGATATAGCGCTGATCACCGGATTGTCCGAGCGACCGGCTATCCTTATTATCTCATATGAAATACCCGCTATGACAGGGATCAGAACGATTCGAAGCAATAATCTCAGAACATTGCTGTCCACTCTGATAAAGAAGAACAGCACAATGCTGACAAGTACTACGATGAGCAGGAACGAGCTTCCGCATCTCTTGTGGAAACGTGAACTGCGTTTGGCATTCTTCACAGTCAGTACCTTGCCGTGCTCGAGGCAGTTGATACATTTGTGCTCCGCACCATGGTACTGGTAAAGTCTGTGTATATCTTTCATCGCCGTTATCGCCGCTATGTAGACAAGGAAGATCACCAGCCTTAACGCGCCTTCGATTATTGCGATAAGTGAAGCGTTCCTTATCCATATCTTAAGTTTATCCGTCACAAAAAGAGGAAGCGCCACGAACAGGAGAAGTGCCAGTGCAAAAGCAATGATCATTGTGATCACTTCTATTATTTTATCTCCTCTGCCTCCCGAGATCCTGTCGAGAGCCTTGTCGAACTTCGACGGCTCCTCATTCTCGTCCTCATAGAACTGAGTCGAATAATTGAGGCTCTTCATGCCGAGAACAAGTGAATCTATAAAAACAAATATACCGCGCACAAAAGGAATCCTTGTCCAGATCGTATTCTCCAGGACACCATGATATTCATCGACCTCTGTCTCGATCTCATGATCAGGCTTTCTCACCGAAACGGCATACATGTTACTGTTCTTCATCATTACGCCCTCGAGAACGGCCTGTCCGCCTATCCCCGAGTAGTGTTGTCTGTTTTTCTTCATTCCAAAGGACCGCCTTTGTTAGAATAAAAGAAAAAGGCTGGACACGACGCCCAACCTTCCTCATCAATGACTGCGTTATTATCAGTTTGCTTTGACGCCGTACTTCTTGTTGAAAGCTTCGATACGTCCCTTAGCTGAATTTGCCTTCTGTGTGCCTGTATAGAATGAGTGGCACTTGGAGCATACTTCTACGTGAATCTCGGGTTTTGTCGATCCGGTCACGAAAGTGTTTCCACAGTTGCATGTAACAGTCGCCTGATAGTACTCAGGATGAATATCCTTCTTCATGTTCTCACCTCACTAAACTGACTATAGTTTCTGCTATCGGCAGATGACTGCCGGAAAGTATTCTGTTTCTCAGAACAGCTCCATAATTGTAGCATAGGCTGTTTGCGGAATGCAATAGGTAATTTATGATACTGTGGAGCTTCTGTGTAACAGAAGCTCTCACACGTCCTGTTTTACAGGACGTGTTGCTATTCTTCCCAGCCGGGCATAAGTTTGATTATTGCCCCTATATTGCGCACCTGTTCGCCCTCTTTAATGTCAATATCATTGGCATCTGTCACCTTTGGCAGATCCTCTTCATTGTCGAGGCGCAGCATTATCCATTCGCGCTCCGATTCGATCGCGTCATCGATCGCCTCGTCTATAGTTTCTCCGTCACCGTAACATCCCACGAGATCAGGGAAATCGCAGTGCCATCTATTATCTTCTACCTGCCTGAAAACAGCAGGATATGTGATCATCATAATAAAACCTCCGTCAAAACTTCTTTTTCTGCTGCGCCGCAACTATCCTTGTCATCAGGCCCCGCGGCAGGAGCCTCACAAAAAATACAGCAGCCTTCATCCTTAATGTCGGGACTATGACGACCTTTCCGCCAAAAAGGCCTTTGAGTGCAGCCTTCGCGCAGTCCTTCGCTGTCATCCCCCGCAGTGCGAACTTTACGTTTGCAACATCGTTGAATTCTGTATCCACCGGCCCGGGGCAAAGACATGATATATGGACCCCGCTGCCCTTCTCCCTGAGCTCCTCAGCTATAGCCTGCGTCAGACTTGCGACATATGCCTTACTTGCATAATACGTCGCCATGAACGGTCCCGCCGGAAAAAGTCCTGCAGATGATGCGACATTCAGTATATACCCGCTGTTCTGCCGTTCCATGATCTTCAGCACTTGTTTTGTCAAAACATGTACAGCCGTGACATTCACATCTATCATGGCAGTTTCACGTTCAACATCACTGCTGTCAAAACTTCCGCAAAGTCCGAATCCCGCACAGTTTATAAAAACTCCGAGTCTGGCAGGCGTATAAGGATCAGATCTTTCACCATTATCAAGGACTGAATTGATACCTGACAGCAGTTCATCAATGCCATCTTTCATTCCAAGATCAGCCTCGATCACTGCGACTTCGGCGGATGGCACTTTACTCTGGATCTCACCCTTCAGTTCATGTAGTCTGTCTCCGCGTCTTGCCGAAATGATGAGAGGCCGGCCTGTCAGGGCAAGCTGCCCGGCAAATTCACGACCTATGCCGGAACTCGCACCCGTGACAACTGCATATGTTTTTATTCCTGAACCCATGTGCGATCTCTTTCCCTGATATTAATAATAAAAATCATCCCCCGGCAGCGTTCCGCCTACTGCAGTCTTATCCTGGTCATACAGGACCTGAAGGAATCCCTGGAGCTTCTCTTTCATCTCATCACCTGTTATGAAAGTGATATTGCACTGCGGAAGTGCTTTCTTTGCAACTGCTTCGTCCACTATACCATACTTGCCGACAAGAGAAGCCGCATCATCAAGCGTCGCTTCATCATTTACGTAATTCACTGAATCACTGTAGTGCTGAAGGAATGATTCCACTACATCAGGATGCTCATTTATAAAATCTGTCCTGGCAACAGCAACGCCCATGACAAGTGCAGAAGGTGTTTCTGAATCCGCCTGAATGGTATCCCATTCTTTCGTGAGATCAAGATCAATGTTGATCGTATCCGCCTTGGCTTTGGCAACAGTTGCAAACGGCTGAGGGAGCAGTGCCACCGCATCAGGATCTGCAAGGAGCGATGAGAGTGCTTCAGCGTGTTCGCTCTTCCACTCAATAGTCACGTCCTTAGCAGGATCGAGCCCGTTCTGCTCAAGTATATAATTCAAAACATATTCAGGCGTAGAGCCCTTGCCGCTGGCATAAATCGTGCGGCCTTTGAGATCTGCAATACTTGAGACGGTTTTTCCGTTATCGACAATGTACAAAACGCCCAGTGTGTTAATTGCTATGACTTTTACGCCGCCATTTGTTTTGTTGTAAAGTACTGAAGCCAGATTGCCAGGGACTGCCGCAATATCTGCCTTTCCCTGCACCAGGAGAGGTGAAACCTCGTCCGGTGATTCGTATATCGTGAAGTTGTAGCTGTTATCAGTGAGTTCTCCGCTGTCAGCGTTGTTCATGAACTCGACCATGCCCATTGCTGTGGGGCCCTTGAGCGCGGCGATATTTACATCTACCGGTTCGCTGACTTCCACGCTGGTCGCTTCAGCTGCTGCTTCTGACGCAGCTGCCGTCGGTGCTTCTGACGTAGCTGCCGCAGGAACTTCTGACGTTGCGGCTGATGCCGGTGCATCTGTCGTCGCTGCTGTAACTGATGATGAAGTTGCTTTTGATGAGCCACATCCAGCGAGCAGCGAGCAACTCAAAACTGCAACGCAAAGCGCCGCGATAAACTTATTTTTCATAATCTCCTCCTTGCCCTGGCGCCTTCGGCGCCGGCACTGAAAAACTGATAATTACTGATCAAGATCCTCAAAATGTGTGTGTTTTAGAATTTCATACATGGTTTCTGCAACACCACTGTTATTTATAGCTGTGCGACGGCAAAAAGTCAATATCTGATTGCTGTCCTGCCTGGGGACAAGCATTGCCGTATGTTCCTTCCAAAGGTAATTTCCGTTCTTGTCAAGTGTTCTGAAATAATCTGACGTGAATCCCTTGCCGTCTTCCTCTATTCGTCTGCCAAGTGTTGACAGCTTCGAAAACTCCATGAACCTCTCGCGATCTTCGCTGAATATGACCTTGTCTGCATATAGTTTAAGATTTTCAGATATTCCCTTTACATTATTCCTGTTTCTCACCTTCATGACAGGTGACAGGATTACCGATGTGGTATTCTCCGTCACATCGTGAAGATAGACCTCATCTAAAAGCGCATAAAGATTTCTCAGTGTTGAATCAAGCTGTGTTTTCTCTATCTTATTTTCGTCCTGAGTGATATTGGCAAGGTTAACCCTGTAAGCCATATTGCTGCCATGTTTTGCCACAAGTTTTACACTGGCGCGAAGATAACTGCTGTTGACAGGATATGTGATCGACTGCTCGCTCCCCTCTGATACCGGGCCTTCTGTGAATTCCCTGAATACATCAACAAGCGAAAGGAGCTGTGAATTCATATTTTCCTCAGCCGCTGCAATGCTTGATGTTCCGGCACACCCGAGCTCACATTTGTAGGCAGCGTTCGCTGACAGGAAGTGGAATGATCTGCCATTATATTCTATGACAGCAGTCGGCATCTCTGTTATTTCGTTTACTCTTCCGATCGCGTCGTAATAATCATGCCATTCCATCGGCTCAACGGTTTTCATACCGCCGGACTCATCAATAAGAGTCGTTTCGCAGGGGCGCGGCCTGCCAAAGAAGTATCCCTGTACTTTCTCGCAGCCGATTTCCCGCAGGAACTCATACTGTTCTTTGGTCTCAATACCCTCAGCAAGCGTCTGAACTCCTATCTTCTTGGCCATGTCAACTATCGAAGAAATTATTGCCTTTGATTTTTCGGTAAAACTTCTGAGGAAAGTCATGTCTATCTTGAGCACATCGAACTTATAATCCTTGAGCACATTGAGAGATGAATATCCGCTGCCGAAATCATCCATCCAGACCTGGTATCCGGCCTCATGGAACCTATCCATATCTCTGCTCACACTTTCAGCATCACTTACGAGCATGCTCTCTGTTATTTCAACATGAATGTTCTCTCTGGGAATGTTGTTGCGTTTTACTGCGTCCTCAACGACTTCAAACACATCAGTCGTAATAAAGTCCATTCTGGAAAGATTAAATGACACCGGTACGACAGCATTGTGTCTGTCCATACATTCCCTTATCCTGTGACATATGGAACCTATCATAAAAGTGTCAAGCTTGCTTATCTGACGGCTTTCTTCAAGTGCCCCGATAAAAACACCAGGAGACAGCAGCCCGTATTCCGGATCATCCCAGCGTGCCAGGGCTTCCATCCCGCACACATTTCCGGTGGATGTCCTTATTACAGGCTGATAATAGACTTTTATATGGTCTTGTTTTATCGCATTATCAATATTCTCTGAAGCATATATCGATGTTTCAAAATGCCTGCTCAGTTCAGGAGTGTAAATACGGTAGAATTCGTCAACATTCTGCTTTATGCTGTCACTTGCTATCTTGGCACAGTCACTTACGATGCCTGCACTGGTGTCTTCCTTTTGGATGTGATAGATACCGGCTTTTACCTCAACATGCAGCTCAGGTCTTATTTCAGCAACTTCATCGTGGACCTGCCTCAGACCTGTAATAATGTCGCTGTCTTTTTCGCATGTGTACATAGCAAAATGATCATCGGCGAATCTCGCGATGAAAGCATCCTGAAATTTTCTGTTAAGGATCCTGGCTATAGTTTTGAGGAAGTTATCTCCCTCTTCTATGCCATATTTTGCATTTACAAGCTTAAAGCCGATCGTATTCAGAAATACAATGCTTTCGCTGGATGTGTCTGAAGATCTGCAATTTGATTCAAGAGCGTTGTTTACAAATTCAAGAAAACGATGCATTCCCGGCAGTTCTGTGAGCCTGTCTGTCTCCTCGGGATTGCTTCTCATCCTGGTATCTATGATAAATACATAGAATAGTTTTCCCTCTTCAGGGTCATCTGCCAGTTCACCGTAGTTCTCGGTATAAACAGTTTTGCCTGATCTTGTCTTTATGCGGTATTCAACATGTTCGAATGCTTCCCTTTTATTGCTTTTGGAATAGATCTGATTTCTGAGAGCATCTATCGTGACTTCACGGTCATCGCTGCAGATCATCCCCCAGAATGAATTACCGGTAAGTGCATTGAATTCCCCGGCGTTTTCACACTCGAACAATTTCATAGCCTTTTTGTTGATGAATAGTATTTCTCCGCTTTCGTCTGCCCTGCATATATAAAAGCCGCCGGGAATATTCTCAAGACCATTGCTAATAAAATTCTTTACCATGCACAGTTCCTTTCATCTTTGCCGGAGTATCTCCAGACCAGATGATGATTTGATACAATCCGCGCATGTAGAGAAAACTCCTGAATAATTACATAAACTTCCGGTAATTATTCGAAAACGTTTTCAAAAATGAGCGAATTGCTCTCTTCCCCGTGAGAGTAAAACGAATCTTACAACAAATAATATTCAGTTTGTTACTGCATCAGTTTTTCAATTGCCTCTGAATCATATTTTACACTATTAATGTGCTCGAATTCAATCCGATAAAGTGCATTTGCCGCAATATGTTCAGCGGCCTGTTCAAGTTCACGCACTCCCGGCACCCCTTCGAATTTTCGCACAACAGCCTCCGCTGCATCTTCCGTGACTTCGATTTCATTATCCTTAAGTCCCATTCTCCGCAGGACTTTCGGCAACGAGTACTTCAGAAAAATGATTTTCTTCTCTTCAGGTGAATAATCAGGTATATCTATCACGGCAAAACGCGTCATGAGCGGTTCACTGATCTTTGCCCTGTCATTAGCTGTGGCAATGGGATAGACCCCTGCTGTCGGAATTGTGCACTCCATGTAATTGTCAGTAAAGCCCAGGTTATCAAGGAGTGTCAGCAGTGCATCGGCAGGATTGCCCTGTGCTGTATTGGAATCCGCCTTGTCCAGTTCGTTTATGATAAAAACAAGATTAGATTCTCCTGCGAGAGAAAAAGCTTCCATTATGCTGCCGGGTTTTGCGTTTGCGTAAACCCTCGACGAGCCGGTGAGCTGTTCGGAATCATGGATAGAACTCATATCAAGAGAAGTCCATGGAAGTCCCAGAATTCTGGCAACAGCATACGCTATCTGTGACTTGCCTGTACCGGCAGGTCCGACAAGCAATAATCCATATGCCGGCAGCTTATGTGTACGATTGATCTGAATTATGGTCTCGATTATGCGCTGTTTGACCCTGTCCATTCCATACAATTCTTCGTCAAGTATTTCACGGGCTCTTACAGGATCAATATCTCCGAAAGTCGAATCTTTCCACCTCACATTAAGCATCACTGAGAGTGCGTGCTGTGCATGCCTCTTCTCCTCCGGACTGACCTCAGATGATTTAGCAACTGACAGATTTCTTCTCGCCCATCTTCTGATATTCTGAGGCAATGTCGTCCTCGCGCACTCCAGAAAATCAGTCATGCTCTGAAGACTTGTGAGTTTCATTTCATCGCTGTCCTCTTCATTGTCATCATCTTCGAGCGCGTCCTCCTGAGTCTTGCTCTCAAGTAGCCTCTGGATCACATATTGAAGAAAGCCATCCTCCGCGGAAAGTTTTGTCCCGGTACCTGATTCGACCTCGCGTATTTTATATACTGCATACACCTTGTCGGTGCCATCCATCTGCATCTTTCCCGACAGACGTACTCTTATCCTGTTCTCTCCTATCCACTGGAGCAGACCTGTGAAACGGCTGTCTATCCTGATGATATCCGCCTGTTCTACATTTTTGCCTTCTCCGAAAACAAATGATGTTCTTATAGCCGGATCAAAAAAAACGCCATCCGTATGATGTGACAGTCTGTCAGACTTAAGGATCATGATCGGGTTCTCAGGGTCTGCCTGATCGCACTCCGAATCAAATACTGTATATGTACAAACAGGAGCTTTCACTCCCGTGACATCCGCCACAGCCGCATCGATCCCTGCAAACGACCGTGCCTTATCCATACTGTCGTTGCTGTCATTGCCATCACCAAAACTGAAAACTTTTGTTGACATCACACACCTCACAACTGAATTGTAACTTTGTGATCATGATAACACAAAACACCCGGTCTTCGCAGTTCTACCTGCAAAGACCGGGTGCCGTTATCGTTACTGAGTTACTGATTCTCAGTTCAAAGGAGCGCTCTGCTCCGGTGCACTCTGTGCTGCCGTGTTCTGAGCCTGGCTGTTATCCTGAGGCTGTCCTGCATTCTGACCGGAGAACATCCTGTTCTTCAGAGTATTGTAAAGTTCTGCATTTGTGCATTCCTGGTAAGGATTGGTGTAGAAAACGTTAAGAATACCGCATGTGAAGACACCAAGTATGCGCCATCCCAAAAATGAAAGATCAAGTACAAAAGTTCTCCACTTTTCACCATCCATCATGGATTTGGAAAGGCGGAAAGCCTCTTTCCTGTCGATCTGGGGATTCTCTGCAAGGATATACGGGATCATACGGTATTCGTATGTTTTGATGATTCCCGGAATAACAAACAGCAGCGACCACAGAAAAGTATACAGAGCACGGAAGAACTGTGTCTTTACGACATTCATATATGATTCTTTCCTGAAAGCTATACCGATCTCAGAAAGCCTGGGTTCCTCGAACATGTTGATAATCAGTACTCTGCGGCATCCTGCTTCGATAGGTCCGAACAGGAATATGTTCACAGCAACAGCGAGAACACACACTACGATTCCAAACACAACAAGGGCTATGCCGATTAATGCCGCAAAAGGCAATAACCCGTCGAATTCAAACTCTCTTCCATTGAATACGCCATATCCGCTGAAGGCTCCTGCGTTTCCAAATGCGTTGCCCGCATGATCTGACGAGCCGTTTTTCCAGAAAGCATTACCACCGCCTACACTACTGCTGCCCATCGACCCGAGGATAAATGTCAGTATCAGTGAAGTGAGTACCATTTTCCAGTATGACCTTCTCATTGCTGCCTTACCATTTGTCTTCAATGCCGATCTTGTCCAAATATTATTCATAACCTGTCTGCTCCTTTCGGATTATCCATTTCCTTATATCAACAGGTAATTACCTGCCGTCTTTATCTGCTAATTTTACCACATGCCCGGTGAAATATGTGAACATCATGTGAAATGCTGACTTTCAAAAAAATAAAGCCACGGATTTTTAAATCCGTGGCTTTACTTATCGGAGTGGCGTGGCTCGAACACGTGACCCCCACGTCCCTAACGTGGTGCGCTACCAACTGCGCTACACCCCGAAGCCCATCAGGATATTACCGCTCCCGACACGCAAGTGCTATTATATCGACTCTCACTCATGATTGCAAGCAAAAAAAGCAAACCGTTTACATGAGTTCAGGATCGTATATTGCTCTCTGTCCGCCTACATACTTCGGCCTGTAACGCGCACATACTATATTTGCGTCTCCGATCTTTCTAAGTGATATGCGGAGCGGGACCACAACAGGTCTTATATGCATTCCTATCAACGTTCCCCCGATATCGATCCCGGCCTTTGCCTGTGCATTGATGCTCTCGACAAGAACAGGGTCAGGTCTCTTCTCATATGTTACCGTTGCAAACGCACCCCCTGCATGATTTGGCTGTGGAATCGTATTTACCTGTTCAAGACCATATTTCTCCATTGTGTCTCTGTCGACTACCAACGCGCGGTTGAGATGTTCACAGCACTGAGCGGCGAGGCGTATTTTCTTTTCGTCCAGTACACCTGCTATACCTTCATACAGAGCTCCTGCGACATCTACGCTCGTATGTGTTCCTATCCTGTCTCCCTGTACTTCACTTGAAGAGCATCCGACTACAAAAAGATCTCCTTCCTGCAGATGTGCCGCCTCAATTATCTCGCGCGCGGCCTGCGCGCTCTGTTCCCTGATAAGACTCAGATCCATTTCTGCCTCCGTGACATAATATGTTTTGCCCTGTTGCCTTTTGTCAGTTATTGAGTTCCATACGCCTGTATATTTTAAGTATCCCTGCCTTGAAACAAAGGAATAATGATCCCACCACACCGAGAAGTGCCTGTGCAATTTCATAAGGCAGCTTGATGATAGCATATTGAAGTGTGCTGTAAACGAATATTTTGCCCAGTGTATATCCGACCACCATTATAACGGCGCCGACAAGGACGCCTATAAGTGACATCCGGAATTGTTTTGACTTAGTATCGGAAGCTCCGGCTCTGTGCGCAATGAGCGATACTGCCACAGCCTGAAGACCGTGAGTCACCAGTGAAACAAACATTGGAGCCGGGTAGAAGATCGCATCACCCAGGAATGATCCAAGTCCTCCCACTATGAATGCGGCCACGGGATCCATCAGTATAGCCGCGATGTTTATCACCGTATCACATAGATACAAATGGCCTCCCGGGACCGGGATGCCCCAGCTGGAGAAAACTATATTGAGAGCCATGAAAAATCCGGCAAGTGCCACCCAGCGGACCGGGTCTTTTTTGCGCAGCGAATATGCGCCGTTCTTCGCAGTGTCCTTAGTCAATGATATTACCCCTCATTTCATCGTTTTCTGTTCTATCAGAGAAATAACCTTAACACTTTCTTTCCGGCATGTAAATTCCTGCCACACTATGTGTTATTATGAGTTTCAGGATTTATCTTCAAATATTTATGATCAGCCAGGTCACATTATACAGGATTGGAGCACTGATGAAAATTCTTGTAGTAGACGCACAGGGAGGCGGAATCGGCAAACAGCTCGTAACCGCAATTAAGAAAAACTTTCCTGATGCAGCGATAACTGCAGTCGGGACGAACAGCACAGCAACTTCTGCCATGCTGAAAGCCGGCGCTGACTGCGCCGCCACAGGCGAAAATGCTGTAATAGTCGGATGCCGAAAAGCTGATGTAATTGTCGGGCCTATCGGCATAGTCATCGCTGATTCCCTCTGTGGGGAAATAACGCCGGCAATGGCACTCGCAATCGGTCAGAGTGCGGCAAAACGTATCCTTATTCCCATCAACCACTGCGATAATGTAGTTGTGGGTGTAGATAACCTTAATATAAGTGACCTTATCAGGAATGTAATCGAACAGATGCAGCACATTAAACCCTGATACAGAATTGGAAAAAAATGACTCTAAACGATTTTTTTATTGATAATTCCAGCGTCGCTCTGGGCTTTTCCGGTGGTGTTGATTCGTCATATCTGCTCTATGCCGCAATAAAAAGCGGTGCTAAAGTGAGGGCTTACTATGTAAAATCCGCTTTCCAGCCGAAGTTTGAACTGGATGATGCTCAAAGGCTGGCTGAAGAGCTCGGGGCAGATCTCATTGTTCTTCCTGTTGATGTGCTCTCAGAGAAAAACATCGTAGAAAACCCGGCAGACCGCTGCTATTATTGCAAGAGAAAAATATTCAGCACCATAGCTGCGGCAGCAAAAGCTGACGGTTTCTCATTGCTTATTGACGGCACCAATGCAAGCGATGAAGTAGACGATCGGCCTGGCATGCGCGCACTTGGCGAGCTGTCCGTCCGCTCTCCGCTCCGCGAATGTGGGCTGACAAAGACGGCGATAAGAGAGCTTTCGCATGAAGCAGGTCTTTTCACATGGAACAAACCGGCTTATGCCTGTCTCGCCACAAGGATTCCTGCAGGTGACACAATAACGGCAGATAAACTCTCAGGCACTGAGCGCGCGGAAAACTATATGTTCTCCCTCGGGTTTACAGATTTTCGGGTACGAATGTTCCACGGTGCGGCAAAACTGCAGATCACATCCTCTGACCTTGGTCTGTTCCTCAAGGAGCGAAGAAGTATTCTGCATGAGCTCAAAAAATATTACAGTGATGTCCTTCTTGATCTGGAGGCACGTGATGAATCAGAAAATTAAAAATATACTTGAGGATGTAAAGAGCGGAAAAACATCTGTTGATGAAGCAATACTACAGCTCAAAATAGAGCCTTTTGAAGACCTTGGTTACGCAAAGGTAGATCACCACCGCGCTCTGCGGCAGGGTGCATCTGAAGTAATATACGGTGCAGGTAAAACACCTGAACAGATCATAGGCATTGTGGGTTCAATGCTCAGTAACGGTCAGGACAGGATCCTTATAACACGCCTTTCTGCAGAAAGTGCAGCAGAGGTCAACAGTAGCTGCAATCTTGATTATCACAAAGATTCAAAGCTTGGCATCATCGGGAAAATGCCGACACCTGACGGTCTTGGCAATATTGTTGTCGCGACCGGCGGCACAAGTGATATTCCGGTCGCAGAAGAAGCGGCCCTCACATCAGAGTTTCTGGGCAATGGTGTAATCAGACTATACGATGTCGGTGTCGCCGGACTGCAAAGGCTTCTGGCGCATCTCGATGAGATAATGAACGCCAGCGTCATAATTGCTGTTGCAGGTATGGAAGGAGCGCTTGCAAGCGTGATCGGCGGTCTTTCTGACTGCCCCGTCATAGCTGTTCCTACAAGTGTAGGGTACGGAGCTTCATTCGGAGGTGTGTCAGCTCTGCTGTCTATGCTCAATTCCTGTGCAAGCGGTGTTTCAGTTGTTAATATAGATAACGGTTTTGGTGCCGGTTTTCTGGCAAGCCGTATCAATCATATGGAGGCAAAATGAAAACCTTATTTCTTGATTGCGGCATGGGTGCCGCCGGAGACATGCTTACCGCTGCTCTCCTGGAACTACTGCCAGATCCTGACAGGTTTATGAATGAAGTCAACGCTCTTGGCATCCCCGGCGTCCGGACAAGTGCTGTCAAAGCTGAGAAATGCGGCATCACAGGCACAAATGTTCATGTTCTCGTAAACGGTGTTGAAGAAGGCGATGATGACCACGATCACACAGATCACGGGCATGAACATCATCACCATGGCATGCATGAGATACAGGATATCGTTGACGCTCTTCCCTTGTCTGCAACAGTAAAAAGCAACGTCATGTCCGTATACAGACTTATTGCTGATGCTGAAAGCGAAGTCCATGGCATGCCGGTCTCTGAAATCCATTTTCATGAAGTCGGCGCCATGGATGCCATAACAGACATAGTTTCAGTCTGCATGCTTATGGAAAGACTTGCACCTGACCAGGTCATTGTATCCCCTGTCAATGTTGGCAGCGGACATGTTCACTGTGCTCACGGCATACTGCCGGTCCCTGCTCCCGCCACAGCTCTTCTGCTCAGAGGGATTCCAATGTACAGCGGCTCAGTTGATGGTGAGCTGTGCACTCCCACAGGAGCAGCTCTCCTTAAGTTCTTTGCGACTTCATACGGCGATATGCCTGTCATGGAAGTCAGTTCTGTCGGGTACGGTATGGGTAATAAAGACTTCGAAGCCGCCAACTGCGTGCGCTCTCTTATCGGTGAAACTCAGGATGTTGAAAAGACTGACAAGATCATAGAACTATGCTGTAATGTCGATGACATGACTGCTGAAGAGATAGGTTTTGCTTCTGAGCAGCTCCTGACCGGAGGCGCACTCGACGTTTTCACGATCCCCATCGTAATGAAGAAGAGCCGCCCGGGAACACTTATATGCGTGCTGTGCGATGATGTGGACAGGCAAAACATGATCAGCGCCATGTTCAGATACACATCCACTCTCGGTATCCGCGAAAACAAATGCGGGCGCTATGTTCTTGACCGCAGCGTCATCAAAGTCCAGACTGCATTTGGCGATATACGCCGCAAAGATGCAAGTGGTTACGGCGTAAAACGTTCAAAATATGAGTATGATGACCTCGCAGGAATTGCCAGAAAGCAGGGTCTTTCAATATCAGAAATAAAGGAACATCTGGATCATCCGCATACCCACTGATTATCCTGAAAACAAAAAGCCCGGAGCTATTTGAACAGCCCCGGGCTTGATTATTCATGTGTGGCAGAGACAAGACCTGCCTTCATCGTAATTATGCGCTGATCTTGTCAGCTGCGATCTTTGCAACTGTTGCAAAACCATCAGCATCATTTACTGCCATCTCAGCGAGCATCTTGCGGTTGATATCAACACCTGCAAGCTTGAGACCATGCATCATTTTGCTGTATGAAAGTCCGTTGATACGTGCAGCAGCATTGATACGTGTGATCCAGAGAGATCTCATATCTCTCTTCTTCTGCTTGCGTCCTGCAAATGATGATGTAAGAGCTCTCATCACGGACTGTTTAGCTACTCTGTACTGCTTTGAACGAGCTCCTCTGAAGCCCTTAGCAAGCTTTAATACTCTGTTATGTTTCTTCTTGGCATTTAACGCGCCTTTTATACGTGCCATTCTAATTATCCTCCAAAATATTCTCTAGAAACTCAACGATACTTCAAGCAACAGTTATGCGTATGGAAGCGTCTTCCTGATATTCTTTACGCAAGTAGAATCAGTAACGATGGGCTTTCTGAGATTTCTCTTTCTCTTTGTGCTCTTCTTGGTAAGGATGTGGCGCTTGTTTGCCTTGAATCTCATCAATTTTCCGGTACCGCTGACCTTGAAACGCTTGGCAACGGATCTGTTTGTTTTCATACTGGGCATTTCTGTTTCCTCCTGATTAGTTTTATATTCTAACTGATTTCTTTTCAGCTAAAAACAATGTTGTTACTCAGTTCTTCTTCTGTGCGAGGAAGATCGTCATCGTGCGGCCTTCCACCTTCGGCGCTCTGTCGACTATAGCGCAGTCAACAAGCGAATTGGCGAAGTCCGTGAGGATATGAACACTTGCACCCATATGAGCCATCTCACGTCCGCGGAAACGAAGCGTAACTTTGACTCTGTCTCCTCTTGTGATGAACTTTCTTGCAGCTGCGGCCTTAGTCTCAAGGTCGGCTGTGTCGATATTGGGCGAAAGTCTTATTTCTTTGATCTCTACATTCTTCTGTTTCTTCTTGGCCTCTTTGTCTTTGCGTGCCTGCTCATAACGGAACTTGCCATAGTCAATGATCTTGCAGACCGGCGGCTGAGCATTCGGCGAAACCTTTACCAGATCAAGTTCCGCATCTTCTGCTGCCTTACGCGCATCCAGTATGTTCATGACGCCAAGCATCTCACCATGATCCCCAATCACACGGACTTCCTTATCGCGTATCTGCTCATTAATTGCGAATTCACTGCCCTTGTTGCCTCTGGTATTGTTGTAATTATTAATCTTTGTACCCTCCCTGTGACAAGAAAATTTGCCTGCCACACACAAAAACGGTGGCTGCCCCAGGCATCCACCGTATCATCTCGATCCTTATCACCCGCCGGCCGATCATATTACATCTATCCTGCGAATAATTCGTTATCAACTCCGGAAGCCTGCTGAACACTAATGTCCATATACCGCCGGGTGAGAGTGGAAGCTCTGCTTTATTGTTGTATTTGCTGCTGTTCTCACAGCAAGACTTAATTTACCACCTGTAATGACAGCTGTCAACCTGTTTTTTATATATTCTACATCCAGGTCCCGTAGACACTTCTGACTCTGTACGGTCCCGCAGGCATCGCTTCTTCCGCGCATGGATCCCCGTTTTCATCGACAACAGTCAGAACTCTTGTCCCGGGCTCCATATCAAAGAAGTTATCATCAAGCCGCAGGTTCCCGTCAGGTGACTCCACAGCCACTGATTTTGCAAAGGCGTGCGATGTTACCGCGACCTGATTTCCGTTCATCTCTATCTCAAGCGCCGGGTCATCAAAATGATAATGCTTCGGCGCCACAAAAAGACAGCTGCCCTGAGAAACAATATCGTCACCGACAACAAGTTCAAATGAAAGATGCAGGTCGAACGGACTCAGGTGCTTGTCCTCCATGAACGAGTCTTTGTCCGCTGATATGATCGCGCCGCTGTTCTCTATCGCCTTATCCTCCGAAATAATGTCGTCAAAATCCATCTTCGGAAGCCATGTACCGCTGTACGGCTCGACAGTCACACCGACACCGCCGTCCGTGGCCGTTGTTCCATCCGGCATGCGAAGTGTCCACATAACCATACCTTCGATCGTCTTACCGGTCTCGTTAGCTACATGCAATGTCGCAGAAAAATCCACAGCACACTGCTGCGAATTAGGAAATGGCTTTTCATCTGTCTCTCCATGTTCCTCACACGAAATAAGTATCGGGGCGAACATACGCTTCTCCGCGTACTGCAGCGCCTTCCAGCGCCCGTAATAGTCAATTCCGGCCCAGCTTGCAACCGGCCAGTTATCATTGAGCTGCCAGACGACAGTGCCCATACATGTCCCGCGGAATCTTCTGAAATGCTCGACACCGTATCTTATGGCGTCTGCCTGCAACAACTGAGAACAATATATCAGGTCGTCAAAACTTCCCGGATATTTATATGTTTGTGACATATAATTCATGATCTTGCCGTTTGCCGCGGAATTGCGCTGATGCATCTCCATGACTCTTGAGAATACATTTCTGTCCTCAGGCTCAGTAAAACTTTCTATGGTCTGTAGACACGGGAATGACTGGAACCCGAACTCTGACATAAAGCGATAATGGTGTGACCTGTACGCTGTAAACGGCTCACACCCATGCCATACTCCCCAGTAATGTGTATCTCCGATATTTTCCTCATGGGCGTTCTCATAATTGCCGCCTGATGACGGAGAACTCGGCCAGTAGAACCTCTCCGGATCCTCCCTCTTCAACACCTTTGGAATAATATACTCAAATATCTTTATATAATCATAGACCTGCTTTGTCGACGGTCCCCATGATTTGTCGAGCGTCTGGGTCTCCATCTCATTGTTGCCGCACCATATCCCTATGCAGGCGTGATGGCGGAGCCTTCTCACATTGTCTCTGATTTCTGCGACAATATTATCCTCAAATTTGTCATCCAGCTCGTAGCAGGCGCATGCGAAGAGAAAATCCTGCCATACAAGGATTCCGTTCTCGTCGCAAAGATCATAAAAATAATCATCCATGAAGTATCCGCCGCCCCATACGCGGATGCTGTTCATGTTGCACTGTTTTGCCGATTTTATGAGTTTTGCCGTGCGCTGCCTGTTCTGCCGCGTTATTATCGCGTCCTCAGGGATGTAATCCGCGCCCATGGTAAAGATCTGAAGTCCGTTTACCTCAAAAGCAAAGTTCCTCGACTCCACTTTGTCCGGTTTCTGGTTCTCCATGTGAGGATCATGCTGTTCATCAGGAATTGAATCAGTATTCACCGTGCAGGTCCTTAGCCCGATGTGATATATCCTCGACTCCACATGTTTTCCATCGACTGACAGAATGATCTCAACAGCATACAGTGGCTGCTCACCGTAACCGTTAGGCCACCAGAGCTCCGGATCATCTATTGTTACTGAGAGCCTCTTATGTCCATGTCCGGTATCCGGCCCTGAAAGCTCATCGATTTTTCCTGAGACGACCTTTGTTTTCTCTCTGTCCGGCGACATGACTATCATTGATACAGTGCGGCGCCTTGCGGTCTCTTCGTCCCCGACCGCAGTGCCTTTTGTATGCCCTACAAACTCAACATCAATATCAGCTGACAGCTCAACGCTGCCGACGCTGTTTCCTTTTACAGGATCCGTCCCGGTAATATTGTGTTTCTGGTCAAAACATACATTCTCGATCCGTGCATCGTTGACCGCCAGTATTTTTACAGTGCGGAACAAACCCGCATCAGGAAGGCGCGGGCCCCAGTCCCAGCCGAACATGCATGCAGCTTTGCGGATATGCGGGAAGCCGACCATTGCATCGGGTGATCCGCCAGCGTGGATTTTCGCGTCCTCTTCCTCTATGTACTTGGTTGGTGAATGAAGTACCACTTTCAGAATATGTTCAGCTTTACCTGATCCGGCTGCATCTGAAATATCATACTCCCAGACACGGTTCATATTGTCAGCTTTGCCGATAAGGACATTGTCAAGATATACATCCGCAATCGTATCTATACCGTCAAAGTGAAGGATCAGTCTGTCGCTGTGCAGTTCTTCTTCTGTCAGACTGAACTCATTTACAAAAGAATAATCGTGGTCCATCAACCTCGTTGCTGCAAGTTCATTGTCGCGGTAAAACGGATCATCCATCAGACCATTGTCGAGCAGCGTTGAATAAACACTGCCCGGGACTTTTGCAGGGATCCTGTCATCGCAGGCTGCCATTGCCATGAACCAGCCGTCATTTAGAATTCTTGTTATCATTAAGACTTTTGCTCCTTATTTTCAGATGTTTTGTTTTTGATTGTTTTGTTTTCACTGTCTTTGATCTCGTCTTCCATCTTTTTCCTTGCTTCTGGATTGGAATTCAGGATATTGAGGCTCGCGATCGTCTTTTTGTCAGTGAAAAACCCATAGAGCCAGATAAATACCCAGCACACGATCGGCAGAAATATAGTCAATGCAAGGCTTGCCTTGAACAGTGTATCAGCACCCGGCTTTGACATTATTGCCGCGACCAGAGTGACGACATACATCGCCACCAGCACTATGATACATATCCATGCCGCGATTCTTTTTGCCGTCCACGGATACTTTTTCTTCTCAGTATGATCCACTTTATTTCCAATGTTCATTTTCGCCTCCAATCAGACTTTCAAGTTCATTCGAAGTCTGTTCAAAAGTCTCATAATGAACCGTGCTGAATCCAAGTTTTGCCGCGGCAACGAGATTCTTAACAGTATCATCAATAAAAACGCAATTCTCCGGTCTTACTCCGTACCTGTAGCAGAGGAGCTCATATATTGCAGGATTCGGTTTGATCACCTGATCCTGATAAGATATTATCCCGCCATCCACGACATCAAGGAAATCAAGCGCATCGGCGCAGTCGTGAAATGCTGTTCTGGAATAATTTGACAGGACCAGTACTTTGAAACCGCGCTCCTTAAGTGACTTTATCCACGGTATTGACCTCTCCCTGCGGGAAACGATCCCATGCATAGTCGTGAGCGAGCGGTCTATATCATCCGAAAGGTCCGGTGCGAGCGATTTGAACTTTGCCCGTATCTCTTCATCCGTCATGACTCCGCGGTCATATTCACACCAGTATGGTGAGTGCATTGTAACTTCTTCAAGTCTCTTTGCCTTCTCCTCATCATAACCAAGTCCTACATAGTATTCGGCGCAATGGTAATCAGCCAGCACACCTCCGATATCAAAAACAACAGTATTTATCATAAGACCATCCACTTTCTATTCTGTTTTGTCTCCTGCCCTGATCATTTCAAGGAGCCCTGTCGCCGCCGCGGGTAGAGAGACGTTCCTGTTTACTGTAACATAGAAATTCCTCTGTGGGATATATTTGTTAAATCGCAGTTCGAAAAGCTGTCCGCTTTCAAGGAATGGCGCCGCGAAATCTCTGACAACACAACCTACACCAAGATTTCTCAATGCGAACTGGACTATCATATCGCTTGTCGCCAGCTCAAATTCAGGTCTTATTGTCACACCGTTCTTTGCCATGAATGAATCTATATACGACCTGCTGGATGTTTTGCCTTCAAGCGATATAAGCGGGAGCTTTTCAAGATCATGAAGATCAAGTGTGCGATTGCGATATTGAATGAATCTGCGTGCCGCCACGAATGTGTCCTGGATCTCACGCACCTTTATAGCTTCTACCTGCGGCATTTCCGGCAGCGGGCCTGAGACAACACCGAAATCGATTGTTTCGTTTTCCAGATATCCGAGTGTTTCCGGGGTAGGTGCATTTGTCACACTGACCTTGATATTGGGGTGTTTTTCATGAAACTTCTCAAGGTAAGGGAGAAGATAGAACCGAAGCGTCATATCGCTCGCTCCAATGTGGAGTTCACCGATATCGAGATTCAGCATCTGACGTAGTTTCTTCTCGCCCGTCTCGATATTCTCATAGCCTCTCCTCACATATGAGAAAAGGAGTTCCCCTTCTTTCGTCAGTTTCACTCCGCGCGATGTTCTGGTAAAGAGCGATGTCCCAAGTGTATTCTCAAGCTGCCTGAGTGACTGGCTGACAGCCGGCTGGGAAACGGAAAGCTGCTCTGCCGCTCTGCTCAGTGACCCGGTCTGTGCGACATAATAGAAAACTCTGTAATACTCAAGATTTACCTGCATTTTTTACCTCAGGTCTCCACAACATTACCACTGTTGCCACAAATGCAATGATACTAAACCACCTGGTTGTTGACAATCAAAATCATACTTATTGCAAAAACAGACTGTGATGCTGCTCTCGCAATATCACAGTCTGAAGAATATGCGTTACTGTTCACCGTTGGCTCTGTCAATGCTGAAAATCCATTTACATGATCATTTCTTCAGCGGACTTTCACGATAGATGATATCTTCTCTTGCCGGGCCGTTCGAGACCATGGTGACAGGGAAGCCTATCTGCTGTTCGATGAAGTTGACATAGTCCTGAGCTTCCTGCGGAAGATCCTCAAATTTTCTGATTCCGCGGATATCGCTCTTCCATCCCTTGAATGTCTTATATACAGGTTTGCAGCGGTGAAGATCCTTAGTCACAGGGAACTCTGTTATCTGTTTGCCGTCAAGTTCATACGCGACGCAGACCGGGATCTCATCGAGATAACCGAGGTCATCAAGGACTGTGAATGCAACATCCGTCGCGCCCTGCACGCGGCAGCCATATTTGGATGCAACGCAGTCATACCAGCCGACTCTTCTCGGACGCCCTGTAGTAGCTCCGTACTCGCCGCCGTCTCCGCCGTGATTGCGAAGGAGAACAGCCTCATCTCCGAATATCTCTGAGACGAATTCACCGGCGCCTACCGCTGATGAATATGCCTTGGAAACAACAACGATCTGCTTGATCTCATAAGGCGGAATTCCGCAGCTCACTGCGCCAAAACCTGCGAGAGGCGATGACGATGTGACCATAGGATATATTCCGTTGTCCGGATCCTTCATTGTGCCGAGCTGACCTTCGAGGAGAATTGTTTTGCCTGCCTTAATAGCTTCTCCGAGATACTCGCTGACATTTCCGATATATGGCTCGACCTTAGTGCGCTGTTCCCTGATCCATTCAAGGAGTCCTGCTCTGTCGATAGGATCGGTATGATAAAGATTTACAAGAAGACAATCCTTGATATCAGCTATACGGTTTATCTTCTCCATGAGTACATCATCATCCTGATAGAACTCATTGATCTGCCAGCCGATCTTGGAATACTTGTCTGAATAGAATGGAGCTATGCCTGACTTCGTCGAGCCAAAACTCTTGCCGGCCAGTCTTGCTTCCTCAAGTGTATCGAACAACACGTGATACGGCATCATGACCTGTGCTCTGTCTGATACCATTATCTGAGGCTGCGGTACTCCTTTATCTGTTATGGATTTCAGCTCATTCATGAACTTTTCAATATCGAAAGCCACTCCCGAACCCATGATATTCATTATGTTCTGATGAAAGGCACCTGACGGAACGGTGTGAAGTGCGAATTTGCCATACTCGTTAACTATCGTATGACCTGCATTTGCGCCGCCCTGAAATCTGATGACAACATCAGCGCTGTCAGCCAGTGTATCAGTGATCTTGCCCTTACCTTCATCGCCCCAGTTTGCTCCAACTACTGCTTTTACCATTTTTCCCTCCATGCCGGAAAATCCGCGTATGCGGTTTTACGGCTGTGATATGTTGTCGGCGTCTTCTCTGGCACCAAGTGACAGTATATCTTAGGCATATATATAAGTAAAATCAATATTTCTGATGGCCATCATAAGCTCAATTTATACCGTAATCTCAACCTTCACTCCGAGCTCTTCCTGATTCGAATCCAGCATCGGCTGCACAACTGTCTCAAGGTACTTATCTACCTGGTGAGGCGCGCAACCCACATAAAGCTGCGGATCCATCTTCTTGTCCATTTCCTCGCGGGTGACGTGGAATTTAGGATTAGCTTCGATGAGTTCGAGCAGGTTATTGTCGAGTCCTTCTTCCTTGACGCGGCGGCCTGCCTGCATCGACATCTTTCTGATCTCCTCATGGAGTTCCTGGCGGTTCCCGCCGTAACGCTCCACTTCATCCATCATTATGTTCTCAGTAGCCATGAACGGAAGCTCTGACAACAGATGTCTCTCGATCATCTTTGGATAAACCTTCATTCCGTCTGTCACATTGAGGCACAGATCAAGGACTCCGTCGATAGCAAGGAAGCCTTCCGGTACTGAGAGTCTCTTATTTGCTGAATCATCAAGAGTTCTCTCAAACCACTGAGTTCCCGATGTTATTGCCGGATTCAGTGCGTCCGCCATCACATATCTTGACAGCGAGCATATTCTCTCCGAGCGCATGGGATTTCTCTTATAAGCCATTGCCGATGAACCGATCTGAGACTTTTCGAATGGTTCCTCTACTTCCTTGAGATGCTGAAGGAGCCTTATGTCAGTTGCCATCTTCATAGCAGAAGATGCTATCCCTGCAAGGACATTTACGACCTGAGTATCGACCTTGCGGGAGTATGTCTGTCCTGAAACAGGAACGCATGCCTCAAACCCCATTTTCTCCGCGATCATGGGATCCAGTGCGTCCACTTTGTCATAATCCCCGTGAAAGAGCTCGAGGAATGACGCCTGTGTTCCTGTTGTTCCCTTGCTGCCAAGGAGTTTCAAAGAAGCGATCATGTGATCGACCTCATCAAGATCGAGCATGAACTCATTGATCCACAGAGTAGCTCTCTTGCCAACTGTTGTCGGCTGTGCAGGCTGGAAATGCGTGAAACCAAGGGTCGCCTGATCCTTATACTCATTCGCGAACTTCGCTAATGCACCTATCACACAGATAAGCTTCTTTCTTACAAGAAGCAGTGCCTCTCTCATTATGATTATGTCTGTGTTATCTCCGACATAGCAGCTTGTGGCACCGAGATGAATTATTCCTGCCGCCTTGGGGCACTGTTTGCCATATGCATAAACATGGCTCATCACGTCGTGGCGCACGACCTTCTCACGTTCTCTTGCAACGTCATAATTGATGTCGTCAGCATGTTCCTTCAGCTCAGCTATCTGTTCATCGGTGATGTCAAGTCCGAGCTCTTTCTCGGTCTCAGCAAGAGCTATCCACAATTTTCTCCAGGTCCTGAACTTCATATCCTGAGAGAATGTGAACTGCATTTCACGGCTTGCATAGCGCTCTGAGAGCGGGCTTATATAACGATCTGTTGGCATTTTTCCTAACCTCCATAATTCACTTTATTTGCTGATTGGCACGACTTGGATAGTCCTGTTCTTCCGGGTGGTGATGTTGTCCACGGAAATCAGTCCAACCGCAGGTCCGGCAGACCTGCGACTGACCCCTCTGACCTCAGTCCTGTCCAGAACTCATTCTCACCGCGCTGGTCTTCCGACGGCGGGTCAACAGGATACTTACCTGTAAAACACCCATCGCAGCAGCCGAAGCTGCCTCCCACGAGTTCTCTCAGACGCGGGATCTCAAGATAGGCAAGTGAATCCGCACCGATAATATTTTTTATCTCATCAACGCTCCTGCCGTATGCTATGAGCTGTTCTCTTGCAGGGACGTCAGTCCCGAAATAACAGGGCCACAGGAAAGGCGGTGAACTTATTCTGACATGAACTTCTCTTGCTCCGGCATTCCGCAGCATCTGCACGATAAGATCAGATGTGGTTCCGCGGACTATCGAGTCATCTACCATGATAACACGTTTCCCGGCGACAGCATCCACTATCGGATTAAGCTTGACCTGAACCGAACTCTCACGGCTCTTCTGAGTCGGCTTTATAAACGTGCGTCCTACATAAGAATTCTTCATGAAAGCCACGCCGTATGGTATCCCTGACTGCGCCGCATATCCCATTGCCGCGACATTTCCTGATTCGGGCACTCCCACTACAAGATCCGCATCCACCGGCGAGTCCTGAGCCAGGAACTTTCCAGCCAGGATCCTTGAGTTATATACGCTGCGTTTCTGGATTGTCGAGTCAGCGCGCGCAAAATAAATATATTCGAATATGCATGTCCCCCACTTATCAGCGGATATGCATCTCGACTTGTCTGAAATAATGCTTCCCTCGGCGTCAGGCGTTATTGTGACCACCTCGCCTGGCTCTACGTCCCTTATGAATGTCGCTCCTATCGTATCGAGCGCGCATGATTCAGATGCAAGGAACCAGGTATTGTCACGTTTTCCTATGCAAAGAGGTCTGAATCCAAAAGGATCCCTTGCCCCGATCAGTTTTCTCGGCGACATTACCACGAGCGAATATGCACCCTTCAGCATGTCCATGGTAAGACCTACGGCCTCTTCTACTGTACGGCTCTTCAATCTGTTTCTCGCGATTTCGAATGCTATTACCTCAGAGTCAATGGTCGTCTGAAATATCGCTCCTGTGTACGCAAGCTGATTCTTAAGTTCATTTGCATTCACAAGATTTCCGTTGTGCGCGATAGCCAGCGTTCCCTTCACATAATTCAAAACAAGTGGCTGCGCATTTTCTATGGTGCTGCTTCCCGATGTGGAATACCGCACATGTCCGCACCCGATATTTCCCTTAAGCGAATCAAGTATCTCCGGCGTGAAAGCTTCATTCACGAGTCCCATTTCCTTGTGGCTCATGACTTTTCCCTTCGGTCCTTCAGTATCACTGACCGCTATGCCGCAGCTTTCCTGTCCCCGGTGCTGCAGCGAAAGCAGCCCATAATAAATGGTGTGAGCAGCCGTCTGATTTCCATCGAAATCATAGCAGCCGAACACACCACATTCTTCACCGGGTCTGTCTTCATATATCCGTGAAAGATCCATATAAGCCTCACTCCCCGAAGCTAAAGTGTTTTTTCATCAAACTGCACTACCGAGTATAATCCATGAACCTCAAGCCCGCAACTTTCCGACAAAACTCTGCACTCTGGCATTGTCTGTCGAGAACAGATCCTTCGGCGTACCCTCCGCCTGAATATATCCATTCTCCATGAATATGATCCAGTCTGAAAGCTCCCTCGCAAATTCCATCTCATGCGTCACAATTACCATTGTCATATGCTGACTTGCAAGCTCTTTTATTACCCTAAGCACTTCCGCCGTGAGCTCCGGGTCAAGCGCCGATGTGGGCTCATCAAAGAAAAGTATCTGCGGATCAAGTGCAAGCGCCCTCGCTATTGAGACTCTCTGCTGCTGTCCTCCGGAAAGCTGACATGGATACTTGTCCCTGTGATCCGTAAGACCGAGACTCTTTAGCAGCTCCATAGCCCTGCTCTCGGCATTCTCTTTTGTTTTGCCTGCTATCAACTGTGGTGCAACAATATTCTTCAGTACAGAATAATGTGGGAACAGATTGAAGTTCTGGAAAACAAGTCCTATGTTGCGCTTTATCTCTTTGAGGTCCTGCTGGGATGCGTATACACATCTGCCGTCTTCCTCACGTGCAGCGTAACGTCCGAGATAAACGAGATCTCCGCCATCCATCCTCTCCAGCATGGTCGCGCATCTGAGCAGCGTCGATTTTCCTGATCCCGACGGGCCGATTATCGACAGGACCTCACCCTCGTTTACTGAAAGCGAAATATCAGAGATGACTCCGACTCCGTCAAAACTTTTCTTTATGTGATTCATTTCGAGAATTTTCATTTAATCGTGACCTCTTGTATCAAATATCAGGATGATATTCATATCCTGTAATAGTCATATTTTTTCTCTATCCACGCGCAGCCCCAGGCGACAAGTGCGTTGAATATGTAATAGAAAAGCCCTGCTGCCATCAGTGGCATGAGTGACGCTTCCTTCGCCGATATTTGTTTTGCTATCGTGAACATCTCAGCCGTAGCGATTGCGAAGGCAAGAGAAGTGTCCTTTACAAGCGTGATTACCTCATTTGTCACAGGCGGAAGTACGCGCTTTATGACCTGCGGAAGAATGATGTGGAAAAATGTCTGGCTTCTGTTGTAGCCGAGCACGTTCGCCGCTTCATACTGCCCGTGAGGCACTGACTTAAATCCAGAGCGGTAGATTTCCGCGAAGTATGCCGCATAGTTGAGCGAGAATGCTATTATCACCGCTATGAATCTGTATGACGAAGAAATATTGATATGGAAAACATAATATGGAGCAAAATATATGACTATTATCTGCAGCATCAGCGGTGTTCCGCGCATGATCGAAATGTAGACCATCATTATGGCGGAAACGACTTTATTTGCGCTCATTCTGAGCAGCACAACAAGCATGCCAAGTGGCATTGAGAAAAGAAGTGTCAGCAGAAATATCGCGACAGTGATACCCATGCCGCCCATAAGTTGTGTAAAGACCGTAACTAAACTCATAAATGCCCCATTCCCAATATGAGCCCACCCTCAGGCAGGCTCACAAATCATATCAACTTCTGATTGATCTGTTTCATTATTTGCCGATGCAGAGGCTGTCCGGAATTCCATAATCAGCATAATTATCGGCAATCTTTGCAATCGTTCCGTCATCAGCCATTTCGTTAAGAGTCTTCTGGACCTCATCGCGAAGTTCCGTATTTCCGAGCTTGAATCCTACTGCGTACTGTTCTGTTGAAAGATGCTCATCAAGGATCTTGAATCCCTCACCTCTCTGATTGATCTGATAGTTAGCCACGCCTATATCGATTGCAACTGCATCTATAGCTCCCTGCTCAAGATCCATGAACGCTGTGTTGTAGTCAGCATACTGCGTCATTTTTCCGAATGTCGCTGCAAGATCCGCACTGTCGCCCTCGAGAGCTGCAAGTGCGCTCGAATCCTTCTGGACGCCTACAGTTTTGCCTGCAAGATCTGCCTGGCTCGCGATTCCTCCGTCAGTCGGAACAACAAAGACCTGGCTGTTATCGATGTAAGGCTCTGTCCATGTGTACTGATCCTCACGGCCTGTGACAGTGAATCCGTTCCAGATACAGTCAATAGTGCCCGCTTCGAGCTCTGCATCCTTGGAATCCCAGTCTATCGGCTGCTTGACAAGTGTCCAGCCATTGCGCGTGCAGACCTCCTGTGCGAGATCCAGGTCAAAACCTGTGTACTCACCGTCATCCCCCATAAATCCGTAAGGCGGGAACTCCGCATCAAAACCTACTGTAAATGTTTTGTCTTTGCTCTTAGAGCCGCACCCTGCAAGCAGTCCTGCTGACATTACTGCGACCAGCGCCAATGCAAGAATCCTTTTCTTTTTCATAATCTCCTCCTCGACGGAGCGTTGTCTGCTCCTTAATATGCTGTTCCCTGCTCGCTTTAGTGATTTATCAGTTTATCGCACTAAACTGTCAGGGACGGCATTATCCTACCATGCACCGGCATGAAACGTCAAGACACTTATCTCATGCCATGCGGCTCACATTTGTCCTGTAATTATCTCTAAGGTTCTTTACAGTAGCTTCGATTTCCTCATCAAACTGCTGATCAGGGTAGCAGGTCTTCTTCATTTCCCTCAGATGTTCTATTTGTTTTGTCCCCGGCTGATCATCATATGTACTGCCGGCCTCATCCATCATCTTCTCAAGTTCCAGCGAATATTCATATGACTCTGGATGTCTTGTGACAAATGAAACATAATCCGTATCCGGGAGGTACATTCTTATAGCAGCAAGATAATCAAGATAATATTTCTTTTCGTCAGAAAGCGTATATGCCCTCTGGAAGCATTCTGCAGCCATCGAGAAATTATAAAGTCCGGCAAAGATCACTCCCCTGCTGTGCTCTATCCTCGCCCTCAGCTTTCGCTCAGCTTCAGGAAGTTCATCAAGTATACGCTCATACTCAGCCAATGCCTGATAGAAGCGTCCGCTGTCCATAAGGTAATCGGCCCTGGCCTCCATCTGTTCATATGCTTCAAGCCCTTCTCCGGCACGTATGATACTTATAGTGTCAGCGGCATTTTTCTCAGGAAGGAAATCTGCCGTTTTGAGTATCTGCTCGCAGAAATCAGGCACCGCACCATCGCCGCCTGTAATGATTGCTCCCAGTGTCCTTGCAAGTTCCGGCAAGGCACACTCGTCACCCAGCCATGACACAAGTCCTGCATCAAGAATATTATTATCTATGAATTGAGCGCTCTTCTCTATGCAGTAACATAATTCCTCAATGGAATAAATGTTCCTGCCGAACCACTCAAGGCGATATGGCGTATCTGCGCGTTTTCCTGATGTAAGTAATAGACTCATACTATTTCTATCTCTTTATCCCATATTTTGTCCGTTGCAGGAAACATTTCTCCGAATCCGAGATCCTGTGCGTGGACCATGATATGCCCATCTTTGTTCATTGAAAGGCAAAGCTTGATTCTTGTCGTGCGGGGTGGTCTGACAGGCATTCCTTCGAGTGTTATTGTTTCCTCTCTTGTTTCTCCCCCTGTAATAGGTGTCAGAATCAGATGAAGATCACTGGCTCCGTCAACGATGAATTCCTTTTCACTTCCTGCTTCATACCAGCTGGTTCCTGCACTCATCAACGGATAATACATACTCCTGTCATGTTTCATTGCCATCACACCGACGTTTGTGGTCAGGCAGTTGTCGCCAAGGAAGAAATACTCCCTGGCCGACTGCGGCCTGTCACCGCGCATCAAAGCGCCATAGGCTGCACCGCGGCTGTAAAGATTATTTCCCAGGAACACCCTCCTGTGATAACAGAGATAGCTGAGCGATTCTTTCATCCATCTTGTACGGAAGCCCTCTCCTATCAGAAAAGCACTTGAAATATCGTCGACCGGAACACATTTCTTAAGGACGCTCAGGAAAGTCTCATCACGAAGGTCGTGAGCGGTCGTCTGCTGCGATGACGCCTGTTGCTTTTTCATAGCTTCATCGCTCATTTCGCGAAACTCCTGCTTTTTAATAAACGCGACGATCGGATCAGTTTTGACGTTATACACCATGCGGTAACTATATAAAGTGCGTGAACCGTCATACTCAAAGAGTATACTGTCCTTTTCATGCAGCGACCGCGGCTGCATAAGCAGGAAATTATAATACGAATTGCTATGGCTTTCCCACGCTATATCATCTATAGGAAGGTCAAGAAATTTCCTGACTTTCTTAAGTGCCTCTACAAGCGGGGCATCCATGCTGTCTAATGTGAACATGAGTGTTGCAATTTTCTCAGTCGGAACTTCTGTTGACAGAAGTACAAGGCAGCGCTTAATGAAAAGAGCCAGCATCGAACATGGATCATATTCCTGACCCTCGATATTGATCGGACGTCCTGTCACGGCTGCTGAAAGAATATGCGCAACTTCAGTCCCTGCTCCCTGTCTGTTCCACTCTTCCGCTTCTTTTCCGACGAACCAGATGTTGACGCCTGTCTTTTTCGTCATCCTGGTCGGAATGTCGTAGTCATCTGTTCCGTCAGTTACGGCAAACGTGACCGGTTCAAGAGTTGAGCCGGCCGTACAGTATGATATCTGGCAGCTGTTCTCTCCCAGATCAAAACCCACCATATACTTTTTGTCGTTCTGATGTGTAGCCAACATTTTTTCCACCATGCCTGAGCGTTCTAGCGCTTAAAGAGTGTCTGGACCATATGCGCCCTGCGGTTATATTTTTCAAGAGATGCAAGAGCTTCATCATAATGCTGTGTCTTTGTCAGCATCGATATGTGATTGATCTCACCGAAACGATCCTCTCCTGCGTCCGAAATACGTGTATCCTGACTGAATGTGCCACTCTCCACGACATTTTTCTGTGCCGCATCGTCTGTCACGAAATACCTGACCTGCTCTCCGAAGAACAGTACGAACCCTGCTACATAGATACCCTCATACATTTCTTTCATGGGCTGTACCTTATAGACCTGATCATTATCAGTTCCGGCAGCCCCGCCTGACGTTGGCGCTCCCGGATTCAATGAAACGCTATAGTGAAGAAGCACGCTTGCCTCGGGTCTTCCCTTGAACTGCATCAGCGTCTCATCAGCAAACTCCTGCAGTTCAGGGAGAAGTCCCGAAAAACGTCTGTAGAACGGGAAAACTATGTTTTCCTTAAGGAGATCATGCAGGAATAGTTTTGCTGTCGCAAGTTCCTGCTCACTCATTTCTCCTGACCTCTTTGACAGATTTCTGAGATATGCCATGCGGCTCACGTCGTATATGGAAACGCCTTTCCTTGCATATTCGCCTATTCTGTCGAATGCCTCTCGTCCGAATGACATATCATTGACAAAATAATAATGCGATATCTGTGCAAGCAGCGCTGATACTGACTCTTTTGGCTCCTTGGAGGCCACCGCTGCCGTGATAAGCTCTTCTTCATCACGCAGGACTACGCCTGTATAAAGCATCTGATTAATCATGCGACCCGGCATCATGGTGCAGTCAGTGTCAAAACGTCCGGCTGCATGCCTTATTTCATCAAGTTCTGAAGCTAGTCCCTCAAAACACCTTTCCATGTAAAGCAGAAGACTCTCGTCATACTTGCCCTGAACAAAAATCTCATGTATGATTTCTGCAAGTTTTGCATCATACATCGGCTCTTCCCGCACAATTATGCGGTTCATGAGCCTCATGAGCACTGCCGCATCGGCGCCGTATGTCCCGTACGTCATGACCCAGCTAAGTGCTTTATCATTAAATCCGCGCTGAACAAGATAGAACAGTATCTCACCGCGTTCTCCGGCCTTCAGATACTCAGGTCTTACTTTTTCCAGAAAATCATCTATTTCCCGCGTAAGGTCATGCTCATCATAATACTTGAGAAGATTGATCCTTATCTCCTGCCTCACCGGTTCTCTCAATTCATCAGAATCTGCAAGCGCCCTGAACCTTGTGAAATTTTCTGCCGTGATACTATACCAGGTCTTTGATACCCCTGTCATATAAAGATCATAGAGCGTGTTGTCTGTATCCAGATCTGAAATGAGCGGCGCAATATCTGCATATCTCACAAGCCTGTCATAAGTGCTCTTTGCACTCGCGCTGTAACGATTTCCGGCCATATCCTCAAAGAAAATATGTACGTCATCTCCGAATATCGGCAGCATACAGTCAGTTCCGCTCATAGGATATGACTTTTCAGATTTCAATCTGTCATAGCAGAGTATTATCTTTGCAAGACCTATCATCTGCGTGTGTACATTGCATGCAAAAATGCATGCGCAGGCATCTGCCGCATTCGAATCATTCAGCGTAGTGTTATCGAGAACATGTTCATAAAGATAACACAGCGCCGTGGTCACCCTCCTTTTAGAGAGCATCTCCATGGTAAATTCGCTGATTGCCGGCAGATACTGTTCATAAATTCCAGCCAGGTGAGTCCTGTGCATATTTACATAGGCATACAGTCTGGCCTTCAGTTCGTAAGGAAGCGAGCACTGATACGCAAAATACATCACTACTTCCTGCGGGATCTCCCCACTGTAATCTTCCGGAAGCGACAGCATATAATACTCAAAAAGTCTTGTAAGCGTAAGCTCGCTCTTAATGCCCCTGCTGTACCATTCAAAACATGATTCTCCTGTCATGTTGCCGCGGATCATAAGTGTGCATATTGATAACAATGTTTCTTTCTCAAACAGTTTTTGTTCATAACCGGCCTTAAGTATCTTCTGAAGAAGCATGGAATAGCTCTTATGTCTTACCGCCAGGAAATTTACCTGAGTCATGACCTGTTCATTCAAGAGACCCTTTTTAGCCGCAAAAAATAACACCTCCAACTCAAACTCATCAAGTCCTGACAGGAATTCCGGATTTTCTTCTATGAGAGCCCACGCCTCACAGAATAGAACAGGGCTTTTTGCTCCTGTAGCAAACTGCTGTCTGATTATTTCCCATTTTCTTCTGGGCTTTGTGCGGAATTCAGGAGAACAGTATATATAAAGCCAGGCGATACGCCAATTATCAGGATACTTATTGAGCTCAGTCTCAAGACGTTCAGCAGAATCATAGGCCGTCACTGTGCTCTCGTCATCAGCACAGATTGCTCCAAGGTATACTCTGTAGCTGTATAATAGCGGATCACTCTTCTCAAGTACCCTGTGCCCCGGATCCGAATATGAAGGAATGCCGAATGTATCCTCTACTCTCCGGTCAAAATCCGCGAGCTCCCAGGCAGCATCTCTCTGTCTTCCAGCCGTTATGTCACAGTGTGCTTTGTACAGCACCCCGATGGGATCGTCAGGTTCAATAGCCCTTAGACGATTTACAAGCACTTCCGTCTGCGAAAGCCATTCTTTGCCACGCATCTTCTTTGATCTGAAATTAACATAATACCTGGTGATCAGAAGTTTTATCTGTTCCAGCTCCTTACGGTTAAGGAACCCTGCATCCATTGTCGAAAGATGTGCATATGCCTCAACAGGTATCTTCAGATCGCACCATGCGCCCCGTATACTTATGCTGCCCATATTGCGTCCATCATGCATCATGGCAGGATCGACATAATAGTGGACTTCAGCGCTCGCACCGTCGAAATCATCCTGTGTTATGCTGCTGTTCACAGGAATTAAAAATGCGCAGTCACTCGTTACCGTAAGATCTGTATATCCCCATCCATTCCTGATAATGCGGAAATAATATTCCCTCTTCTTAACATTTACCGGATTTCCAAAACTGTTGGCCGAAACAGCCACCGGGTCATCAATGCCACCGGCTTCCGTGCGATTATATGCTGCACGTGACCTTAAATCGGTGCATATTCTGGATGTCTCAGGCATGAACTCCTGAGGCATCTTACAATTCGATGAAATAAGGTATTCTTCTACATTCTGCTCATTTCCTGAATTTGATTTCAGTCCCTGATACAGTGCCCTTGCTTCCGTGTCCTCATCAGTAAAGATTCCTTCAAACTCCGGACTGTAGAAAACGCTTACCGCTTCCTTCCAGTCGGTCTTTGCAAGCGCTGCAAAAGCTTCAGGAGAATTCACCACTCCTTTGGAAGACATCGGTGCTTTTTCTTTTATTGTTACCTCAAATGGAAGTTTATATTCGCCCTGATTGGAAATTATACGAAAATAGCCATCAATGATGTCACCGATTGAATACGCTGTCGAATCGAAGCGCCAGACGATCTCATCAGCCGACCCTGAAAATTCTCCGGTAACACATTGCATGGAAACAGATGAAGATGATACAAAGCCCTGGACACTGTGTCCCGTTGGGCCATATACCGTGAATGTTCCCTCTGCCGCTGTAAATGGATCTGCCTCGATATCAAGCTTTGCCGAGGAAAATGTCAGCGGTCCGTGAATAATATGAAATTTGTCCCCCGACATACACCCGGTCATTTCAGAATCGAGTCCCATTAAAAATCTCCCGGCGGAGCTATGCCCCGTCGGGAGAATTATAACACTTGTTGTAGTCTCAATCCACGGCAAAAATGCCTTTTGTCACTAAACTATTGCTGCTCTTTTTTCTGATCATCTGTTGCGTCGTCTGTTGTTTCGGCCTTTGTGTCCTTTGCCAGCATGACCATTATATCGTTAGTGCGGACAACAAATTTGCTCATGGCATCAGGTGAGAGCGGTGCATTCTGAAGTTCAGCGAGATCATAGAGCTGCTCGCATATCATTTTCGTGTTGCTGCCGCTTTGATGGTTCAGTACATACTGCACGAGCGGATGGTTCGCGTTGAGCACAAGTGTCTCGCCTTCTTTTGCATAATCATCCATTCCTGTCGGCATTCCATTCATAGCGTACATCTTCATCATATCAGACATACGGCGGTTCTGTTCATCAACTGTAAGTATGGATGAGACCTTCTTGTCCTTGAGCTTTGTGAGGGAAATCTTCAGCTTGTCCTTCTTAAGAGCCTTACGGATTACCTTTGTTATTTCATCCTCCTGCTTCTTGAGATCTTCGGCTGCCTTTTCGCCTGTGCGGCTCTTCATTGCATCCTGAACACCGGCATCGACACGGGCGAAATGTATACCCTCATTCTTGGACTCCAGCTGCTGTATGAACGGCTGGTCGATCTGATGATCCATTATGAAAGCCTGCATCTTCTGAGCACGGAACATAGCGACATACTGTCCCTGCTGCTGCGGATCTGTCACATAATATATTGTCCTGTCCTGAGGTTTCTCTTCCGGCTTACCTTCCGGCTTATCCGCGGGCTCTGCTTGCTTTCCGGCATCGTCACCCTTTGCTTCATCACCAGGCTTTGCTTCTTCAACCGGCTTTGCTTCTTCCTCTTCCTTGCCGGCGTCCTTGTTTATCTCAAGTGCATCAGGAAGGACCACATACTTTCCGTCAATATTCTTGAAGAGTATGTAATCAGTCATCTTCTCGCAGAACTTATCATCTTTGAGGCAGCCATACTTTATGAACGGAGCAATATCGTCCCAGTACTTCTCATAGCTTGCTCTGTCCGTCTTGCACATTCCTGACAGCTTCTCAGCTACCTTCTTTGTGATGTAATCAGATATCTTCTTCGAGAATCCATCGTTCTGAAGTGCAGAACGCGATACGTTCAGCGGAAGATCAGGGCAATCAATGACACCCTTGAGGAGCATCAGGAATTCCGGAATGACTTCCTTGATATTATCAGCAACAAAGACCTGATTATTATAAAGTTTGATTACACCCTCAGCTGATTCATACTCCAGATTGATCTTGGGGAAGTACAGGATACCCTTGAGGTTGAAAGGATAATCCATATTGAGGTGGATCCAGAACAACGGTTCCTTGTAATCGTTGAATGTCTTGCGATAGAACTCTTTGTACTCCTCATCCGTGCAATCCTTTGGAGTCTTTGTCCAAAGTGGATAAATATCATTCATGAGTTCCGGTCTCTTCTTGATCTTGAAGCGCTTTTCTTCAGGCTTCTCTTCCTTTTTCTCATCCTTATTATCTGTAGATGTTTCGGCCTTTTTCTCAGGCGGAAGCTCCTCGAGTATGATATCGTCGGGGCGTCTTTCTGATTCTTTTATTGTCTCTGTATCTTTTGTTCCTGCGCTCTGCAGATAAATTTCCACAGGCATGAACGAACAATACTTCTCTATTGTTTCCTTCGCCTTGTAGTAATTGGAGAATTCAACACAATCATCAGTCAGATGAAGTGTTACCTTTGTCCCCGCCGATGACATTGTTCCTTCATCCATAGTGAAATCACTGCTGCCATCACACTCCCAGTGCACAGGTCTTGCATCCTTTTTGTATGAAAGCGTATCGATCTCAACCAGTTCCGACACCATGAAAGTTGAATAAAAACCAAGTCCGAAATGGCCTATGATCTGATCGCTGTTTGCTTTATCTTTATATTTTGCCAGGAAATCAGCAGCCCCTGAAAAAGCCACGTTATTTATGTATTCCTTTACTTCGTCGGCGGTCATACCGATACCGTTATCAGTAAATGTCATGGTCTTTTCTTCCTGGTCTACCACAACATCGATCCTGGGCTTATAATCTGCCGGCAGCTCTGCCTCACCTATGACACTGAGTTTATTCAGTTTTGTTATTGCATCGCAGCCATTTGAAATTACTTCACGGGCAAAAATATCATGGTCTGAGTAAAGCCATTTCTTGATTATCGGGAACATGTTCTCACTGTTAATTGACAAACTGCCTTTTTCTTCCATTTCGATGATCCTCCTTGAGCATTAACATTATCTTTTATCGCGGTCACTATACGTACCGACCGCGTCATTCATCACAAATGAAAGTCTATCACCGGAAAAAACAAAGTCAATAAAAAATTAGCACTCATTTTGAATGAGTGCTAACAAAAGTCTCGAAGTGCTGATAAATACTGCGTTTGTGCGATTATAAAACTTTTCTAAACTGCATCAGAACAACGGTGAGAACAGACGCAGAATACACTGTGTAACACGGAGCGCTGTGGATCTCCTGAGGTATGCCCCTGTCACTTCTTCGCTCTTTGCCATAGTCGCGACAAAATCAGTCCTGACCTTTTCGGGAAGACTTCCATTCATAAACAGTACCCCGTCCTCAAAATGAATATTTAGCGAACGGAAATCCATGTTCACGGTGCCCACAACAGCCGAATCATCATCGGATACAAATGTTTTGGCGTGAATAAAGCCCGGGACATATTCATAGATCCTGACTCCTGCATGGACCAGCACAGCATAATAAGACCGTGTCACCTTAAAAACAATCTTCTTATCCGGTATTCTCGGCGTGATTATTCTGACATCCACACCGCGGCGCGCAGCCAATGTCAATGCCTTTGTCATTTCATCGCTCAGGATCAGATACGGCGTCGTTATGTAAACATATTCCTCTGCGGCGTTAAGCATGTTCATGTAAACATTTTCGCCTGTGTGTTCATTATCAAGCGGCGAATCCGCATACGGCTGCACATAGCCATCCCCATCCACCCTGAAGGTATCCTTATCAGAACAGAATTCCTTTACATCTTCATTCCAGTCTGTGTTCATATCGACATTCCACATTTCGAGGAACGTGAGCGTCATGCTCCTTACAGCGTCTCCCTCGATCCTGACTCCGGCATCTTTCCAGTGCCCGTGAGGATGTGTGATGTTCACATATTCGTCGGCTATGTTATACCCGCCTGTAAAACCTATCCTGCCGTCCACTATTGTCATCTTGCGGTGGTCGCGGTTATTCATAAATACATTTATTACCGGGTTTGCAGGATTGAAATCACGGCACTTTATACCGTGCTTTTCCATAAGCCTGATAAACTGCCCGCTGAGGTAACTTATTGAGCCCACATCATCATAAAATATCCTGACCTCGACTCCCGATGCCGCTTTATCATACAGGATCTGTTTCATAGCGGCAAAACATTCGGCGTCCTCTATTGCAAAATACTCCATGAAGATAAATTTTTCCGCACTTTTTATCGCTTCTATCTGAGAGGCGATTCCATCTGCCGCATCACTGAAATACTCCGTTTTTGTGTTCCTGTACACCGGGTATGCAGTATTGCTGTATAAATACCATGCTTCGTTAGAAAGCCTTACATCTTTACCTCTTATTTCCGCAATAACATCCTGATTCTGATTCATATAATGTGCAAGTTCGATGTCCGCTTTGGCAAAACGATGTTTCATCTTAAGTACGCCGAGCTGACTGCCCATCAAGGTATAGAGTACCAGGCCCAATACAGGTACCAGCAGTATGAGAATGATCCATGGCATCTTTACCGCCGCGTTTTTGTGCTGCCCGTATATAAGCAACACCACGGTCACAGCAAGTACCCTGATTATCACATAAGCCAGATCTGACCATTCATCCAGCCATGAAACGGCCAGGAAAACTGCATACAGTTCAAGACCTACCGATATAGCCACAAGCACTATTCTTGTGACACTGTTCTTCATGTTTTCTTTCTGAGCTAAACGCATATCTACCCCGCCGCTGCAATATTACTGTGACGTCGCAGTGTCAAAACTTTCACTGTAGAGTTCAAATAACTCTGAAGTCGTGATGTCCTTGTCTGGTTCTCCAATACCGGACCAGAGCTTATCATTCATATTCGTCTCAAGCGTCTCTTCAAACTTATCAAACTGCTCCCCAAACGCTGTGCCCTTGCGGCTCTCCAGAAGCTTTACCTTATTTGCCTCTGTCTCAGACCTGTCAAAGTTGTTGATACACTTTACGATCCGGTAACCATCATCGGTCTCAATTATGTCACTTACTTCATCCTTGTCGAGAGCGAACGCAGCTTCGGTAAACGCGTTTGTAGTTCCATCTTCTGATCTGCTGAGGGAATAGCTGCTTTCACTGTCATCATTGTATTCAAGAATGAGACTGTCAAAATCAGCACCGCTCCTGACTTGCTTAAGCACTTTCTGTGCGGTCTCCAGTTTCCCGGCCTTTGCATTATCATCCATCTGAGATCCATCTTCGTTTTTCGTTGAGAAAAGGATACTCTCCACCTGAACAATCCGGGCCTCATCATCACTTATTTCTGTCTGTATAGAGGCTGTCACTTTATCATACATATAATCTGCAAGCGCATATTCGCGGTAAACGTTCTGCACATCATCAAGTGTGATATCCAGGCTCTCTTTTTCATCATCTGACAAAGTATCGAAATACTGAGCTGCCACATCGTCTGCCTTAGACGCGTTTTCAGCATCAAGAACGATCCCTTCCTCCTCAGCCATCAGATTGAGAGCTTTTACCTTTGATATGCGCGATAAAGCTTTATTTCTGGCCATCTCCACGAGATCGTCGTGGTAACTGCCGTACCAGATCTCGTCTCCGAGTGACTTTCGATATTCATTTACGAGATTATCAACGTACAGCTGTGCTTCACTGTAATAACAGTGGATGACGTTTTTATCAGACAGTATGTTGAAAACCTCATCATCTTCAAAGCCGGAATCAAGGACGATCTTATCCGCATCCGCCTTTGTATAACCACAGCCTGACAGCATCGCTGCAGAAAATACCAGAATGATTGCCAGGCGGATCGCCATGCGTTTCCTGTTCATGGCTTTGCCTGGCTTTTTCTTCAATTGTTCATGTCTCTTTTTCCAAAACATATCAGTTCTCTGATCCATGCTCTTTAATATCATCTATGATAGCTCTGGCAACACATAAGCCGTTTGCCGATGCCTGCTGCAGGCCTCTCGTAATTCCAGCGCCGTCTCCTATTGCGTAGAGCCCGGAGATAGATGTCTGGAACTCCTTGCTGACCACGAGCCTGTTGGAATAGAACTTTACTTCCACGCCGTAAAGAAGCGTTTCATCAGAAGCTATGCCCGGTGTCACTTTGTCGAGTGCATATATCATTTCTTCAAGGTCTACCATAATACGGTGAGGGAAAACAAGTGAAAGGTCCCCGGGGACTGCGTCCTTGAGGGTAGGAATGAGGTTATTGCGGCACATCCTCTCTTCTGTTGATCTTCTTCCTCTCTTGAAATCTCCGAATGTCTGGACAATGATCTTATTACCGCAGAGCATGTTCGAGAGTTCTGCTATCTTGCGGCCGTATTCTATCGGTGTCCTGAACGGCTTGGTAAAGTTTTTGGAAACAAGAAGAGCAAAATTCGTATTGTGAGTACGGTATTGATGTCCGGCGTATGCATGTCCGTTTACGACGGCAAGATTATTCTCATAATACTCAGACGCCACCTCGCCATGAGGATTCGTGCAGAATGTGCGCACTTTATCATCAAATGTCGGTGTATGATATACAAGTTTTGCCTCATAAAGATTATCATTGAGGAACTGCATGATCTCATCGCGGACTTCTACTCTGACACCTATGTCCACTGTGCCGGGCATGGAATCTATTCCAAGCTTTTCACACTGACCGTTAAGCCAGTCCGCACCTTCACGACCGACCGCCGCTATGACACGATCCGCATAGAAACATTCTCCCTTATCTGTTTTGACACCTTTTACCCTCTGGCTTTCACCGTCTGAATCAATGAGTATGTCAGCCACAGATGTATTAAACATGATCTGAACGCCCACATCAAGAAGGTGCTTTTGAAGTGCCGCGTAGATAATATAGCCCTTCTCCGTCCCCAGATGTCTTATAGGACATTCCACAAGCTTGAGGTTAGCCTGAATTGCCTTGGTCCTTATCTCACGTATTTCCTTTTCCTTATCGATACCCCAGACCTTCTCATCAGCACCGAACTTGAGATATATGGAATCCGATTCCTTTATCAGCTCAGATGCCTTGTCATACCCAAGTATATCCGGCAGCGTACCCCCGACATCAGGTGACAGGCTGAGTTTCCCATCAGAAAATGCACCGGCTCCCGAGAATCCTGTAGTTATAGAACACGGCTTACAGCCTACACATTTTCCCCCGTTTGTTCTCTTGGGGCAGATTCTCTTCTCGATAGAACGCCCTTTTTCAATCACAAGAATATTAAGATCCGGTGACTTTTCCTTGAGTTCATATGCAGCGAACGCGCCTCCCGGGCCGGCGCCGATTATTATCACATCTGTTTTCATGCTTTGTATTCAATACTCCTCTTCAATCTTTTAATTATGTGCATCTTTCAGATCTTTAGCTCTCAGTTTTGCAACCACATATTTAAGGCAGCCTTCTTCAAAAGGATTATCAAGTCCGACCTCAGGGAGAAGGTTCGTGAAATAATCAGACGCTGAAAGTTTGCAGAGCTTCAGATAACTCTCAAAAGCTTTTCTGTAATCCTCGTCCATCTTTGTCTTGTACTGCAGAGCATTTGTGCCTGCAATGCAATATTCAATATAATACAGCGGGCAGTCATATATGTGATGCTGCTTCTGCCAGAATCTTCCTTCTGCAAAACACTCATTCCCGCTGTAATCCGCATGCGGCCTGTACTGTTTCTCCAGATCCAGCCAGACCTGGTTTCTTGCCTTCGGTGTGAGTCCCGGATCCGAATAGCAGATATCCTGGAACTCATCGACCATGGTGCCATATGGAATAAATGTTATGGCATCCTCATAATGCATGGAACGGTAATCATCAGCACGCGCGCCGAACAGAAGGTTCATCCACGGCTCTGTGAAGAACTCCATTGACATCGAATGAGTCTCGGCCGTCTCCATTGTGATATCAGCGTGCTCCCTTATTGGGTCATCAGCTACAAGCCACCCCTGGAAAGCATGGCCGCATTCGTGTGTTATGACATCAGCATCACCACTTGTCCCGTTGAAGTTTGCAAAAATGAATGGTGACTTGTAATCAGGAAGGTATGTCATATACCCTCCGGTCTTTTTTGTTTTGCGCCCAAGCACATCAAAAAGATCATTGTCACACATGAAGTTCATGAACTTTCCTGTCTCAGGAGAAAGCTCATTGTACATCTTCCTGCCTTCGAGCAGGATCTCTTCAGGAGTTCCTGCAGGTGCAGGGTTGCCTTTTGTGAAATAAACTCCCTCGTCAAAATACATCAGGTGATCAATGCCAAGACGCGCTCTGCGTCTTTCATGAAGTTCCTCTGCATAAGGGACAAAATCTCTTTTGACCTGGTTCCTGAAGGATGCGGCGTCGCTCCTTGTCCAGCAGTTGCGGTTCATGCGGCAATACCCGAGCCCGAGATAATTCTCATGTCCCATCTGAACTGCCTGCTGCGTCCTGTTCTTTACAAGTCTGTCATATATTTCATCAAGCTCATCAGCGTTCTTCATGAAGAACGCTGTGTATTTGCCGTAAGCTTCTTTTCTTACATTTCTGTCCCTGTGGTGAAGGTAAGGGTTCATGAGAGAAAGGTTCAGTGTCTCACCACGCCAGTCTATCTGAGCAGTAGCAAGGAGCTTGTTGTATCTCGTCTGAAGAGCGTTCTCTTCCTGCATGAGCGGAACTATCTTCGGATCTACCGCTTTCATTGCCAGCTCAATATTGCTGAATGCGACCCTGCCGATCTTTTCTTCGAGATATGGTCTGAACTTTGATGTGTACAGTTTCTTCTGATAATCTACAACAAGATTCCGGAATACAGGTGAATTCTGATCGTAGTATTCCTGCTCCTTCTCATAGAACTCATCCGTCATATCTATGTCATGACGGATCTCACATAAGGTCATCTGCGTTACCACATGATCTGTGAGCTTATAATAGTCCTTATGTACCTCGAACTGTTCCTCACCTGATGAAGCTGAATCAAGTCTTGATATCAGATTCGCAAATTCGCTCTTAACGTTTTCAAAATCCACCCTGTTGTATTGCATTTCATTGAATTTCATAGTCTCTTCTACTCTTTCTTACAGACTGACATTGATGCGTCTGTTTTATTTTTTCTTTCATACTTCACAAAATGATACGTAGTATCAAAATATGACATTTCTTCGCTTCGCGCTGTTATCTCCCATTCAGGATCCCTGTCAAGATTCGGGAAGAATGCGTCAGCTTCAAATTCCTGATCAATTTTTGTAACATGACACACGTCGACATACGGCAACATTTCGCTGTATACTTTAGCGCCGCCGATAACATAGACCTCATCAGAGTCGTACTTCTCCAGCATCTTCATCAATTCATCAATGCTGTGAGCTATCTTGGCCCCACTGACAAAATAATCAGCACGCGTGGACAGGATTATGTTCTCCCTGCCATCCAACACATGCTTCATTGGAAACGTCTCAAGTGTCTTTCTTCCGTACACTATGACCTTTTCTATTGTCTCCTGCCTGAACATCCTGTGATCCGCAGGAATACTTACAAGAAGCTCTCCCTTATTTCCTATTGCCCAGTTTGCATCTGCCGCTACAATAATATTCATTTTGCCTCCTTCCATTATCCGTTAAAATCAGATCGCGATTTCAATTCCTGTGATCTGTGGTCCTGACACCTCATAATTTTCAAGTTTTACATCATCCTTTGTGAATTTATAAAAATCAGTGACATCAGGATTGAGCCGAAAATCAGGCGCCGGCTTCGGCTGCCTTGATATCAGTTCTTTTATCGCATCAATATGTCTTTCATAGATGTGACAATTGATGTCAGTGTGAAGCATCTCACCGACTTCCATGTCGCAGACCTGAGCCAGCATATGCATAAGGACTGCATACTGGCATGTGTTCCACGCCCAGGCAGCCAGAATGTCCTGCGAGCGCTGATTGAGTGCCATATTGAGTGTGAGTTTATCGTGTCCCGGTCTTTGCTCCACCATAAAAACGCAATTCCACGCGCACGGCTGAAGAGCCATATCATCAAGTTCTTCCGGATCCCATAGTGTCGTTATGATCCTTCTGCTGAAAGGATTCACTTTCAGATCATATATTACCTTATCCACCTGATCCAGGTGCCACACTCCGCCACTGTCCTGTATTGCCGCTATTCTGCCGGTCCCGCCGTCAATGCAGCCGCGCATCGCTCCGCCGGTATTGTCAGGCTCAGTATCGCAGCCAGGCGCTGTAACAGCTGAATACTCTTCAAAAAGATACCCTGGAAATGCCTTTGTCAAGCCCTCATCCGTAACATCTTTGCAGGGGTGCTTCCTTGCGAACTGGTAGCCATAGGCCTTTCCGATAGAGCCTCCTTCGTCAGCCCACTCGTCCCATATATGAGAATCGAGATCATGTATGTTATTCGATTTTCTCTGCCATATCCACAACAGCTCATCCGTTGCTGACTTCACTGCCGTCCTGCGCAGCGTGACCGCAGGGAACTCTTTTGAAAGGTCAAAACGATTGACCACGCCAAACTTTGCTATTGTATATGCGGGGGTCCCGTCCGGCCAGTGTGCGCGGACTTTCTGTCCCTTTGATGTGCAGCCATTCGATAATACATCCTTGCACATCGTTATAAATTCTTCATCAGCAAGACTCATTACTGTTTTCCTTCCTGGTCATTCTTATTATTCACCTGATATTTGCTGACAAGTTCATTCATTGCTTTGGCAAGCGCATCAAGTTCCTTATTAGGAAGCCCGACGCCCTGCTCCACCATACTGCCAAGCTCCTTTAATGCTGACCTGACCTTTGTATAAGAATTCGTAACGACCATACCTGTATAACCGACAGATTTTGTTTTGCCGCCTTTTGTAGCGTAGTCCTCACCGGCTGCCATCTCAGTTTTCCTGAGCGGTATGCCCTCAGTGATACTGTCAAACTCCCCTGTCTTGAGGTCGAATATTGTTCCGCTGTATGGTGCAAATGAGTCATATCCATATTCATTCTTCAGACATTCAGTGAAAGAATCAGCAGCTTCTGAATCTCCGTGCACAACAAATACTTTCGATGGTTTCTGCTCTGTGAAAGCATTTATCCAATTTATGAGGCCTTCTTTATCAGCGTGCCCAGACATTCCAGGGAGCTGCAATATTTCAGCCCTCACCTGAATTTCATCTCCGAATATGTGAATTGAATCAGTGCCTTCGACAAGTGCCCGGCCCGGAGTTCCCTCAGCCTGGTAACCGACGAATAGTATTGTACATTCTTTTCTTCCAAGATTGTATTTGAGATGATGCCTGATGCGCCCGGCATCGCACATTCCTGACGCAGCTATTATTACCTTTGGTTCATCATCATTATTTATAGCCTTGGACTCGTCAACCGTGATAGTCATATTAAGATTAGGAAAAACAAGCGGATTAATACCTTTTCTCAGAAATTCCGACGCTTCTTCATCGTAGCACATTCTGCCGTTGTCCCTGAATACCTCTGTTGCCTGTACAGCCAGAGGGCTGTCGACATAAACCGGAAAATCCGGCATTTCAGGAAACTGGCCTTCCAGTTTTATCTTTCTGATAAAGTAGAGCATCTCCTGAGTCCTGCCCACAGCAAAACTCGGAATTACAACATTACCGCCCCTCAGCAGGGTATTTCTTATGATCTCCGCTATCGCATTCTTATTGTCCCCATCACGCTTTTCATGAAGACGGTCACCATATGTTGATTCCATCACAACATAATCCGCTGCAGTAGTATATGCAGGGTTGCGAAGTAAAGGCTGATTGATATTTCCTATATCACCTGAGAAAACAATTTTCTTCGTGACGGTTCCTTCAGGAGCCCCGACGGGATTTCCCGACGCAACGCCGTTCTTGTTCTCTGTTAGCCACAATTCTATACTGGCGCTTCCGAGAAGATGTCCCACATCCGTGAATCTGAATTCGACGCCGTTGCAGAGCTGATATTTCCTGTTATATTTGAAACTCCTGAACAGCTTCATGACGTTCATTGCGTCTTCCATTGTATATGCAGGCACGATTTTCTGATATATGCCTTTCCTTGCAAGCCGCTTATTCCTGTATTCCGCCTCGGCTGTCTGAATATGTGCAGAATCACGGAGCATGATATCGCACAGATCCATTGTCGGCTCCGTTGTTATTATCTGACCTCTGAAACCATCATGATATAGTTTCGGCAACATTCCTGTATGATCTATATGAGCATGAGTGATAAAAACAAAATCCACCTCTGATGGTGTTACCGGAAGTTTTGTGTTCTCATACACATCTCTGCCCTGTTCCATACCGAAATCCACAAGGATATTCAGTGTGCCGACTTTGAGGTAATGGCAGCTCCCTGTGACTTCATGATCAGCTCCGATAAATTCAAGTTTCATTTAGGCCTCCGTTCGTCAGATTATTCTTTTTAAGTTTAACACAAAAAGGCGTATCTAACGATACGCCCGGGATAAAGTGTTCAAATGTGTCAGAGATTTCAGCCCTGATATGGCAGGATGTGTCCGTGATAAAGAAGATAATTCACATAATAATCAGCCCAGTTGTCTCCGTAAGCCGTTGCCATGACTTTGTCTGAAGCACGGTATGCCACCGGGTCAAACGAAGCATTTCCTCTGGCGCCCACCTGCATTCCTACAGCAAGGAAGTTCTGAAAAAGTGCATTCTTGTCATTTGGATCAATCACTCCCTGAAGCCATGGATTATTCGCATAGTAATAGTCAGCATCATAAACAGCGCTCATATCAGAAGGCTCCAAAGGAAGTTTTGCTATCATCTTGTATGTATATCCCGAGATCCAGCCCTCCGATGCAAGCTTCTTAAGCGCCTCCGCCGGAATCGTAACGCCTTCCGTGTTTGCAAGCTCAAGTACATCTCCTTCTGAGATGACCTGATACATAAATGCATTCCGAAGCTGCCTGTACGCTGAATCAGCATCTGTTGTCTTGAGGAATCCGGCGCCGAGAATGCTTGTCCAGCCAATCTGCGAATTCCATTTTGTGTTATATGACGCCTTTGTTGCAGCGCTTGCTGTAACCCCGTTCATGCTGACTGCCATCACGACTGCCGCAGCCGCCACTGTTACTGATGTTAACTTTCTCCTGATATTCATCATTCCAACTCCTCTTGTGATCCCGGAACAAAGGCTCCGGGCTTGCAAACAAAGACCGAAGGGCTTTGGTTTAATCGCTGCGCAGTGCATCAATAGGATTGAGCCTGCTCGCTCTCCTTGCCGGTGCCCATCCGAAAACAACACCTACTATAAGTGAGAATCCCAGTCCCAGCGCAATAGCTCCAACAGAGATTGTGAACGTTGCTTTCAAAAGCACGGATCCGATGTAAGCAATTATCAATCCAAAACCCACTCCTATAAGTCCGCCTATTACTGACAGAACAATAGACTCGATAAGGAACTGTGCCTGAATACGTGCCGGTTCTGCTCCCAGTGCCTTTCGAAGTCCTATCTCCTTAGTCCTTTCAGATACCGAGACCAGCATCATATTCATGATTCCGATTCCTCCGACAAGCAGAGCGATCGACGCTATGCCTCCCAGCATTCCGGACATCATTCCCTTTATCTGATTCATGGAACTCAGCAGTGATTCCATATTTATGATATAGAAACTGTTATCTGCATTATTATATATATTATTCATCTCACTTCTCAGACGTTTCTCAACTGTAGAAGAATCCGCATTGTCGGCCAGATACACGTCAAGTGATGTTACATTCTGGGCTCCTGCCATGCTGAGCGAATTCTTGTAAGGCACTATTACAGAGCCGTCCAGTTCGGAAGTGTCTGAATATGAATCCATTATACTGTCGGCGTCTTTCTTTACTCCAACCACTGTATAATCGATTCCTTTGATCCTTACAGTCTGCCCCAGCACCTCTTTTCCGTAAAGGATATTCTTGATGAACGTGCTGTCTACAATACAGACCATAGAGCTTCCCGACATATCCTGCTCAGTGAAGCCACGTCCGCTTGCAATGATATTATTATGGTCAAAATATGTTGCGTTGTAGCCCTTTACAGAAACCTTCTTGTATATTTCCCCGTCATAAACAACGCTTGTCGTCGCACTTACTGACGGTGAAACTCCATCTATTCCATCAACTGCTGCTATCGCAGCTATATCTGATTCTGTGAGTCCCTTTTTCATGGCCGATCCTGAGGCTTCAACACTCATTGTCCCTGCCCCGAGATCACTGAACTGCCCCATGACCTTGTCCGTGACTGACTGAACGATAGTAATAAGCGCGATTACAGCCGCAACTCCGATTACTATGCCCAGCATCGTCAGGAACGAACGCATTTTATTAGACTTTATGTTCTGGACAGACATCTTGAAACTCTGCCGCACCATTGTTGTACCAAACATGTTTTGCCTTTCAGACTTATCTACGCGAAAGATTCATCGCCCTCGACAAGATTTCCATCCAGTATTCTGACTATTCGCTTTGCATGCACGGCTATGTGGCGATCATGTGTGATCATTATGATAGTCCTGCCTTCGCTATTGAGATCCTCAAAGATCTTCATGACCTGAGCCCCGGTCTTCTGATCGAGCGCGCCTGTCGGCTCATCCGCAAGAAGGATAGTCGGATTCACCGCTATTGCCCTTGCTATGGCAACTCTCTGCTGTTGTCCGCCTGAGAGCTGGCCCGGATAATAATCTATTCTGTCAGCCAGTCCTACTTTCTCAAGGACTTCTTCTACGCGTTCTTTTCTCTTCTTCTCAGGAACATTTGCGTATATCAGTGGCAGTTCCACATTGTCCCTTGCTGTCTGCTTCTGCAGAAGCTGGAACTGCTGGAAAACAAATCCAATTTCTTTGTTCCTTATATGTGCGAGGCTTGTTTCGCTCTGATCAGCTATCCTTCTGCCTGACAGCAGATAATCACCGCCAGTCGGGACATCCAGACAGCCAATGATATTCATCAGTGTTGATTTTCCCGAACCGGAAGGCCCGAGGATCGCGAGAAATTCGCCCTTATCTACAGTCAGGTTCACCCCCTTAAGAACGTGGGAAGTTTCTTCCCCGACCAGATAATCTTTTGTAATATCCCGCATGACGAGTATGTGCTTTTCCGCGCCAACGTCAGCGGCATTCAGCTTTTCAGCCATTTGACCTCCATATATATAACACGCATTACCATGATCATTTCCATTCAATTATCCGACAGTGACTGCAGCCTGCGTTCCGGAAACACCGAAACTCGTATCCAGCACCTTGTCTCCCTCTTTGAGGCCGCTCGTTATCTCCGTATACATTCCATCCGATGCACCGACTTCCACGGCCGTCTTCGTAGGAGTCGTTCCCTTAGGCCCACCGGCCGCATTTACATATGTCGTCCCATCATCATTTGTAAGTATCAGCGATACAGGAAGCGTCAGCACCTGCTTCTTGTCCTCGACCGTGATCTTGGCTTCTACGCTCATGCCGGAGCGCACATCTTCATCTGCTTCAAATTCGACATCTGATGTGAAATATGAAACACCGTTATCAACTGTTGCCACACGGCTTATCTTTGAAATACTTCCATCATATGTTTTGCCCAGAGCATCAACAGTAATCGAGACCGGTGTTCCCTTCTCCACTCCCTTGATGTCATATTCACCGATCTTGATAGATACCTGCATTTTGTCAAAACTCGTGACAGTTGCAAGCGATCCGGCTGATGTTGTCACATCGCCTTCCTTGAGGCTTATGACTGTAACCGTGCCATCCATAGGAGCTCTGACAGTGCATTCATTGATCTGTTCCTCGAGCTGCGCAAGCTTGACCGTATTTGCGTCCTGGTTAGTAGCAGCCTGGGCAGACTCTATACTCAGCGCATAAGTGCTAAGCTGCTGATCCACGCTCTGGAGCGCCGCATTATAACTGTCCAGTGAATTCAGGTATGCTATTTCAGCCTGTACAAGAGAATCATATTTCTGAGTCAGAGAATTTTCTTCGTTGATCTTGGCTCCGTTATACGATGAAACAGCCTGATTATAGCTGAGCCACGCACTGTCCACACTAAGGCCCGCGGAATCAGCTCCGTACTGCGAAGTATCTACAGCATCCTTACCTGCTGTCGAACCATCCGATCTTGATTTTGTTTTATCAAGCTCACTGTACTTATAACTGGCTGTAAGCTCGGCAGATCTCACTCCCTGGTATGCAGTATCGATTGCGTTCATACTTGTCATGATCGTTGAGCTGAGCTGTTTGTTGTTGAGATTTACTTCCTGATTGTATGCCTGCTGCGCCGCAACAAGTGATGCGAATGCAGTATCTATGGCCTGTGTGGCGGTCAGAATACTCTGATTCGTCCCGTTATCAATATCATTTTTGTAATCGCTGTATGTTTTGTTCGCCTGCCTTACGGAAATATCTCCAGAGGTCTCTGACGCGCCCATCGAAGCCTTGAGCTGATCGATCTGATCCTGAATGGATTTCTGGTCAAGCTCTGCGATAGCATCGCCCTTTTTGACCTCATCTCCCTCTTCCACATCAAACTTACTGATCTTTACTCCGACGACATCCGGAAGGACGTTCTGCTCAGTTACCGGCTTTATGGTTCCTGTGAAGCTGTGATAAGTGACTATGTCTCTCTTTGTAACTGTCTCCTCAGGATAAACAGACTGACCGGAGCGAATAACAAAGAAGAAAACTGCTGCTCCGACAATAGCCGCGATAACTATCCATTTTATCCATTTTTTCTTCTTTTTGGGCTTCCTGCTTTTGGGCAATACTGGTTCTGCATTATCACCTGCCGCTGCTTCAGGCTTTTTTTTGTCAGTGATCAGCTCCTCTACTTCATCGTTGAGCGCTTCCTGATTCGTATCCGCCGCTTCAATTGTTTTATCAAGTTCTTTGTCCTGTTTGATGTCCATTTTTACCTCTCATGCCTGAGCCTTTTATCGCATTGCCTGCTCTGTCATATCGTACATGCCGTTTCTTTTTTGGCATTCATATATATTAACGCATCAAAGCGTCAAAACTCTTCAATTTACAAAACTTTTAGAAAAAAAAACCGGAACCCCAAAGGATCCCGGTCATGTACCAGTTAACTGTCGTCTTTTACCAGTTATCTTTACCGCAGCACTTCTTGAATTTCTTACCACTTCCACATGGGCAGGGGTCATTGGGATAAACTTTCTTTCCCTTGTGTACTGTTCCGGATTTCTTCTGCTCAAGATAAAGCTCTTTGCGCTTTGCCTCGTCAAATATACTGTCCCACTGAGGCAGCTTATACAGCCAGTCCGCACCTGCGCCGACCATATTCTTATAAAGTGTTTCCTTATCGAAAGCAAGGCTGACTTCAGTGTTCTCATCCATTGTATCGATAGGATTCTTCTCCTTCAGGGAGTCATTTATCCCATCGAGAAAGCCTACCATGTACTCCACAGTGATCCCATATTTGTCTGCGAGATCCTTAACCGTGCCTTTGACTTCTTCATCAGGTGATGTAAGAAGCTTTTCATATATTTCTTTCTCAGTCTTAAAATAATCAGACCAGAGCCTTTGAAGCTCACCCTTGTCAGTATTTTCATTGTAGGCTTTATCACGCCAGTCCTTGAGAATTCCCATTTTCTGCTCTTTCCTCCTTAATAACAGACATACGCTCCGCCTTGGCGGAGCGTTGCCCTGATGACTCCATGAATATTACAACCAGCATGAACTAAAGTCAATCATTGCTCTTATCTGCAAGATCCGCCTGCATTGACCTTGTGGTCATGGATGCTTCCTTTGTAACCTGACTGCTCTCAGAGCTGATGCAGGGATCAATTCCCAGAGGTGTCTTTGGTTTCTCTGTCTTATCGACCGGCGTCGCATCCCCGATTCCCAGTGACTCTGCCGCCACGCCAAGTGTAGTCACTACATTTGCTATATCTGATGGCATGTAAATCTTTGTCGCCCTGCCATCTGAAACATCTTTCAGCGCCTCAAGCCCCTTGAGCCTCAGGACTGTCTCACTGACATTTGCATGTTTCAGTGCCTCAAGTCCCTCTGCCTCAGCCTGATAAACAAGCTTTATTGACTTTGCCTTTCCTTCTGCAAGAGAGATCTGTGCGTCTCTCTCGGCCTCTGCGGCGAGGATCTTGGCTTTCTTGTCGCCCTCTGCCCTTGATACGACAGCTTCCTGATGTGCCTGGGCTTCGAGGACTGTCTGACGGCGCTCACGCTCCGCACGCATTTGTTTTGTCATGACCTCCTCGATTTCCTTTGGAGGCTGGATGTTCTTGATCTCAACACGGGTAACCTTGATGCCCCATGGATCTGTGGCCTCATCCAGGATCATCTGCAGCTTGCTGTTTATGGTCTCGCGGCTCGTCAGAGTCTGATCGAGCTCCATGTCTCCGATGATGTTGCGGAGCGTTGTGGCCGACAGATTCTGAAGACCTGAGATTGGGTTCTCCACACCGTATGTATAGAGCTTGGCATCAAAGACTCTCATGAAAACAACAGAGTCGATCTGCATGGTCACATTATCCTTTGTTATGACCGGCTGCGGAGGAAAATCCAGCACCTGCTCCTTGAGCGACACAGTCCTCACAATGCGGTCGAAGAACGGGATCTTGAAGTGAAGTCCGGCCTCCCATATGCATTTGAATCTTCCGAGATGCTCAAGGACCGCCACTGTGCTCTGGCTTACTATCCTCATGTTTGCGAACAAAACAATGATTGCAATAATTATGATAACTACAGCTATTACTCCGCCTGCACTCATATGTATACCTCCCTGGCTGAAAATGTTTTGTCTGGAATTCACTGATTGCAACATCTATATATCAATAATACCACTAAAGACCTCTGTCGCCGGTCCTGTCATAAATACCGTGTTCTTCTTTTCATCCCAGTTAATGAGGAGTTCGCCTCCCCTGACCTTTACTTTCACTTCGCGGTCAGTGTAACCGTTGAGGACTCCTGCCACAACAGACGCGCAGCACCCTGTGCCGCAGGCGAGTGTCTCACCTGTCCCCCGCTCGTAAACTCTCATCTCAATATTGTTTCTGTCTGTGACCTTGATGAATTCAACATTTGTCTTCTTCGGAAAATGAGGTTCTGATTCAAAAAACGGTCCGATATGAGAAATGTCCATTTTGTCCAGGTCAGCATCTTTATCGCAGAAGATCACACAGTGAGGATTGCCCATCGAAACAGCCGTGATATCAATGATACTGTTATCATAGACCACGCCTTCACCTACGACAGGGCCTTCTCCAAACGCCTTAATACCGCTTTCAGTCCTCTTGTAAGGAATATCTGCCGGATCAAGTACAGGTGCCCCCATATCCACGCGCACGCTCCCAATCTTTCCATCAGATCCCGGCGTCATCACGAGATGTTTGACTTTGCCTGCGCTCTCGACATCAATGTTCGTATCAGCGCAAAGACCGTGATCATAAATGTACTTTCCGACGCATCGTATTCCGTTCCCGCACATCTCGCCGCGAGTCCCGTCCAGGTTATACATTTCCATTTCAAACGGCGCAGTTTTCCCTGGGTTTATGAAGATCAGTCCATCTCCGCCTATACCGAAATGTCTGTCCGAAAGCTTTACAGCAAGAGCCGGTTTGTCCTCAGCCTTTACTTTCTGCGTAAATCCGTTTACATAAACGTAATCATTTCCGCAGCCTTCCATCTTAGTAAATTCAAGTTTCACAAGCGACCTCACTTTCAGGATATCCGGTCAAAACAAGTTCTGCCGAGTGAAGCACTTCTCATGCTCACTCCAGTTCCTTTATCCACGCGCTCACAGATGCGTCACTCGGCATCCTGAAATCGCCCCTCGGTGATAATGCCACTGAACCGACCTTTGGTCCGTCCGGCAGGCATGAGCGTTTAAACTGCTGGGCAAAAAACCTGTAGTAGAACTTCTTAAGCCACTTAATAATTACACGATCATCGTACACGCCATCAAACGCAATATTTGCGATGCGCCTTATCTTGTCCGGTCCAAAGCCCCAGCGGAGCATGTAATAAAGGAAAAAGTCATGCAGTTCATAAGGTCCTACAAGATCCTCTGTCTTCTGTGAGATCATCCCGTCCGCTGTCGGGGGAAGGAGTTCAGGGGAAACAGGCGTATCAAGGACATCCAGCAGCACTGCGCGCAGGTCATCGTTTCCTGCTGTGTCAGCGCAGTAGCTGACAAGGTGCCGTACCAGTGTTTTTGGCACTCCCGCGTTCACGCCGTACATGGACATGTGATCCCCGTTGTAAGTCGCCCAGCCAAGAGCCAACTCAGACATATCGCCTGTTCCGATGACAAGTCCGTTTGACTGATTTGCAAGATCCATCAGGATCTGTGTCCGCTCTCTGGCCTGCGAATTCTCATAAGTCACATCCTGCACTTCAGGGTCGTGCCCGATATCACGCAGATGAATCCCCACGGCTTCTTTTATATTGACTTCCTTTAGTGTTGCGCCAAGAGTTTTTGCAAGTTCCATTGCATTTGAATGTGTGCGCTCAGTTGTGCCGTAACATGGCAGCGTCACTGCAAGAATGTTCTCCCTTTTTATTCCGAGAAGATCAAATGCCCTTGCAGCGACGAGCAGTGCAAGCGTTGAATCCAGCCCTCCGGAGACACCGATAACTGCGGTGCTGCAGTGTGTGTGCTCAAAGCGCTTTTTGAGTCCTCTCGATTGAATGGCAAAGATCTCCTCGCAGCGCTCTCTTCTCTTCTTCTCATCTGACGGCACGAACGGCTTCGGATCAAAAGCTCTCTTCACGGCCGTTTCGCAGGCCGCTATATGAACAGGAATATGCACATAATCATTGCCTGTCCCCTCCTGCCCAAAGGTATTCATTCTCTGTCTGTCATGCACAAGCCGCTGAATATCTACATCAGCGCAGGTGACTCCCGTCTCAAAAAGTTCTGATTCTGCAAGTATGACCCCGTTCTCAGCTATCATGTTCTGTGCGCCGAAAACAAGATCAGTTGAAGATTCCCCGTCTCCCGCATCCGCATAAATATACGCTGAAACAGTTTTGGCGCTCGCCATTTCCACGAGCTGCCTGCGGTACTGTCCCTTTCCGACCACCTCATCAGAAGCCGAAAGATTGACTATCACAGTAGCTCCCGCAAGCGCATGCTCATTTGAAGGTGCATCAGCGACCCAGACGTCCTCGCAGATCTCCGCGCAGACACTTAAGTCCCTGACACAGTCAATATCGAACATTATCCTGCTGCCGAACGGCACTTGTTTTCCGTCAAAACAAATGTTCCGCGCCTCTACAGGTCCCGGAACAAAATGTCTCTCCTCATAAAATTCTGAATAATTCGGGATGAAACGCTTTGGAATAAACGCGAGCAGTTCCCCATTCTGTACTGCTGCCGCAGTGTTGTAAAGCTTTCCACAGTATCTCAGCGGGAAGCCGGCAAACGCAAGTGCGTCTGTGCCTTCCGTATGCTTTACAAAATGACTGAGCGCCTTGCCTGCGCTGTCAGGCAGAGTATTCTGAAGGAACAGATCCCCGCAGGTGTAACCGGTTATGCAAAGTTCAGGAAATACGATGATCTTTGCGCCCTTACCTGCCGCTTCATCGAACATTGTTTCTATTTCAGCGATATTTGCATCCGGATCTGCAACTGTTATTTTCGGCGTCACCGCTGCTACCCTTACAAAACCGTCTTTCACTCTGATTACCCCTCAACACGATCCGCGTAAATACTGTTCTCAGGCTCGCTGTCATCGATAAATTTCGCGCCGAGCAGTTTTTCATAAAAGCCTGCCGCAGTGCTTACCCAGCCGATTATTGCGTAAACATAGCCATCATCTCTCATCGCTTCAAGAGTCTTAATGAACAGGGCGGCTCCGACTTTTCTACCGCGCATGCTCTCATCCACTCCTATAGGTCCGAAAAAATCCTTTGCAGTAGCATCGTAACATGAAAAGCCGACTACTTTGCCGCCCTCTATCGCAATAAAACAATGTGACGGCTGATGACTCAGTGCCTGCGCCGCCTCATTTGCCCAATTAGGTTCGAATTTCTCCGCTGCAAACTTAAGGATCCTTGACCTGTCCATCGCAAGCGCTCTCACTATCCTTATGCTGTCATCCGTTTTCGGGACTTCCGGCAGATGCCTGAGACTGACGATCATATCTCCGGTCTTCACGTCATATTTTTTACTTTCCATAGTCACCCCACCTGATACATATTCAGCCTGCAACAGCTGTGACCCCTGATGCCACGGCAAAACTGACGACAGCCATTATTATGCCTGCCAGCGCCACTCCGCCCATTACAGCCCATACGCTCTTTTTAAAATCCATGTCGAGTATAGACGCTGCAAGCGTCCCGGTCCACGCGCCTGTCCCCGGGAGCGGAATTCCTACAAATATGAGAAGCGCCCAGTATAATCCTTTGCCTGCTTTTTCCTTAAGCTTTTCTCCACCCTTGTGTCCCTTCTCGAGACAGAAAGTAAAGAATTTGCCTATGATCTTCTTATCCTTTCCCCATTCGAGTACTCTTCTCGCGAAGAAGAAAATGATCGGCACCGGGATCATGTTGCCTATGGCGATTATTATATATGCGGCTATCATATTGAAATCGCCGTTCGCCACGTGGAATGCCTGAGCCACCGGAATTGCGCCCCTGAGCTCTATCAGCGGCACCATTGATATCAGAAATACATAAAAATATTTTTTGATCACAGAATTTCCTCCAATGCCTTAACTACATTTTCCATCTGTTCATCCGTGCCAATCGTGATCCTGAGATACCCTCTGATGCGATCCCTGTCCCACCATCTCACATATATATTTCTATCCCTGAGTTTCGTGAATATCTCTTTCCCGCTCATCCGCGGATGTGTGCAGAAAACAAAATTGCTGCCCGAATCCCTGAAGCTGAAACCAAGCCGTCTCAGTTCCTTCTCAAAGTTATCTCTGGTCTTTATTATTCTGCCAGTGATCTCTCTGAAATATTCATCGTCCTTAACGGCCTCTGCCCCGCATACTATGGACGGCAGATTCATCGTGTATGAGTTAAATGAGAACTTCACATCCCTGAGATACTTTATAAGTTTTGCATTCGATACGGCAAAACCTATCCTCATGCCGGCCATTGCTCTGGACTTTGAAAATGTCTGTACAACAATAAGATTATCATATTTGTCGATAAGAGGCATCACACTCTCACCGCCGAAATCAATATATGCTTCATCTATTATAACAATACTGCCTGAATTGGCGGCAATTATCTCTTCTATGTCTGATACGGGCATGAGTATTCCCGTAGGCGCGTTTGGATTCGGGAAGATAACTCCGCCGTTTGCCTTTGCATTCTCACCCAGGTAATCTTCCTTACGGATGCTCAGATCGTCATCAAGCGGCACTTTTTTATAAGGTATCCTGTAAAGGTCAGCCCACACATCATAAAAAGAATAAGTGATGTCAGGGAACAATACCGGCTTGTCTGAATTGAAGAACGTAAGAAAACACATTGAAAGAACGTCATCTGAGCCAACACCGACATAGATCTCATCAGTATTTCTTCCATACTTCTTTGCAAGCGCATCAACAAGCGGCGCAGCATCCATGTCAGGATATAGTCTGGTGTCAGGAAACTCTTTGTTCTCCGATAGCTCTTTCATCGCCCTCTGAACCGCAGGTGATGGCGGATATGGGTTCTCGTTAGTGTTGAGCTTTATGATTGTTTTGTCTTTGGGCTGTTCCCCTGCAACATAGGGAACGACCTTTCTGATATTTTCTTCGTACGACATATTTGCCTCACATGCCTGAGCGTAGTTTACAGTACCCTGGAGAGAAAGTCCTGCAGTCTGGGGCTCTTCGGATGATCAAAGAACTCTTCGGGAGTATTCTCCTCCATGATGATTCCCTGATCCACGAACAGGACCTTATTTGCCACTTCCTTTGCAAAAGCCATCTCATGTGTGACAACTATCATTGTCATTCCTGACTCGGCAAGTTCCTTCATTACCGCGAGCACCTCGCCCACCATCTCGGGATCGAGAGCTGACGTAGGCTCGTCAAAGAGCATCACCTTCGGGTTCATGGCAAGTGACCTGACTATGGCTATCCTCTGCTTCTGCCCGCCTGATAACTGAGCCGGGTACGAATCCGCTTTCTCGGGAAGATTGACCCTGTTGAGAAGCTGCAAAGCATTCTCCTTTGCTTCTTCCTTCTTCATGAGTCCAAGTTTTACCGGAGCCAGAGTTATATTATCCATAATAGTCAGATTATTGAACAGATTAAAGTGCTGGAATACCATTCCCATCTGCTGGCGTATTTTATTTATGTCTGTCTTTGGATCGGTTATCTCCTGATCCTCGAGAAATATCTTTCCGCTCGTCGGCATTTCAAGCAAAGTCAGACACCTTAAGAAGGTACTCTTGCCTGATCCTGAAGGTCCTACGACAACAATCTTCTCGCCCTTTCCGACTTCGTAACTTATTCCCTTCAAAACTTCTGTATCTTCAAAGTTCTTCTTAAGATCCTTAACGGTTATCACTTTTACGCAGCCTCCTCTCAAGTATTCCCAGTAACATGGTCAGTATCTTTATCACAACGAAATATATGACCGCTGCGCCGATGAGAGGCATAAATGCTTCATATGTGCGCGATGTGATCTGGTTTGCCACTCGTGTGAGATCTGAAAGGCCGACATATCCGACAATAGCTGTTTCCTTTATAAGAGTTATGAACTCATTACATATTGGCGGCAGCGCATTCTTGATGGCCTGCGGCAAAACTATATACAGCATGGTCTGAGATTTGGAAAGTCCTACTGAACGCCCCGCCTCGGTCTGTCCCGGATCTACTGCCAGTATGCCCGCGCGGAATATCTCGGCGACATAAGCGCCGCTGTTGATACCAAAAGCCAGGCTCGCAACCAGCACACTGTTAGTGGTGTTCTTCATAATTATGAACCACATGATGAGAAGCTGCAGTACTGAAGGCGTACCTCTGATCACATCAATGTAAATGCCCGCAATCACAGAAAGGAATGTCTTTCCGCCGTTTCTGCTCCTCGAGAGCCTGCACAGTGCAATTATTATTCCCAGAATAATTCCTATGATCCCGGCAAAAAACGCGATCTCCATTGTCAGCCCAAGACCGTTAAGGTAAAGTCTCCAACGATCCTTGGTAATAAAGGCAGCAACAAATTTCGCCACTACATCTGCCCACCATTCAGTCATACTTCTCATGCCTCTCTTTCAGTTCTTTATGCCGATACATATTTATAAAAAACCGCAGGACAAGTCTTCACTTGACCTGCGGTTATTGATTATACATGATATCCGGGTTCAATGTACATTTTGTTACTGTTCACCTTAACAGTCAGATCAATCTGATCAATCAGCAGAATAATTTGCAATATACTGTTCGACCAGCTTGTCATATGTGCCATCTGTCTTGAGAAGCTCCAGAGCCGCATTTACACCCAGCTGAAGCACTGTATCATCCTTGGGCATCGCAATCGCATAATCCTCTGTGTCAAAATCAAAATCCTTGCCATCAATTGCCTTAAGCTTGTCAGAATACTTCGAAACAAAGACTTCTGCAGGATTCTTATCAATAATGACTGCATCAAGTTTTCCATTGATAAGGTCATTTACTGCATCGATTGCTTTGTCATATGTCTGCTCTGTAGCGCCGTCAATTTCATCGATAATAAAGTTTCCTGTTGTACCAAGCTGGCATCCGAGCTTGAGACCCTTGAGGTCATCAGCTGTCGCAATAGTTGAATCTGCGGGAACGATGACATACTGTACAGCTTCGTAATAAGGATCAGAGAATGATACCTGCTGCTTTCTTTCATCTGTTACTGTCATACCGGCGATCGCAACATCGATCTTGTTGCCGATTGAAGTTACAAGAGAATCAAACTCCATGTCCTGAACTTCTACCTTTACGCCAAGTTTCTCACCGATCGCGTTGATAAGTGCGATATCAAAGCCGTCCGGATTCCCATCATCTCCAATGTACTCAAATGGGGGGAATGCTGCATTTGTTCCCACAGTAAGAGTTCCGTCGGAAAGAGCCGAGCTTGAAAGTGCCGCTGTTATAGCTGACTGTGCATCAGAAGAAACCTCTCCTGCCGCTGACATTGCCTCGCCTGCAACTGATGAAGCTGTATCCGCTGCTGCCTTTACATCAGAAGCCGAAACACCTGCTGCCTCTGACACTGCAGCATTTGCAGCTGACGAAGCTGCCTCACCTGTCTCTGCAGCAGAACCGCATCCTGCGAGCGAGCATGCCATTATTCCTGATAATACCAAAGCTAATACCTTTTTCATAATCTCCTCCATTCACTCCTCAAAATTTATAACAATGCATATTATATGCACGTAAGTTTATAAAATCAAGGGGTAGTTGCATATTTATACATAAATGAGCAGTGAACAATTACAAAAGCACCGATCTCTCAGTCCGATTGTCTGGCCTGTATCGGTTCTGCATAAAAAAGTTGCGCAGAACCGGCGGCTCACGTCAATCGTTCCTGAGAGATCGGTGCTTAATATGACCTGATAATTACTTTGCAGGCTTCTGATTTGCCTGCATCTTAAGATATGCATTTATAAACAGATCAATATCCCCGTTGAGCACTCCGTCCGTGTTACTCGTCTCGGCTTCGGTGCGCGTGTCTTTGACCATCTGATATGGCTGCAGAACGTATGATCTTATCTGGCTTCCCCATGCGTTATCTTTGACTTCGCCGCGGATCTTTGCCAGTTTTTCTTCCTCTTCCTCAAGGCGTCTCATATACAGTCTTGCCCTCAGGATCTCAAAAGCTTTATCTTTGTTCTGGAACTGTGAACGCTCATTCTGGCAGGTGACAACTATACCTGTCGGGAAGTGCGTAATTCTTATGGCTGAAGATGTTTTGTTGATATGCTGTCCGCCTGCGCCGCTCGAACGATATGTATCTATCCTGATATCATCCGGATTTATATCTATATCAACAGACTTATCAATATCAGGCATTACTTCGCATGATACAAAGCTTGTCTGTCTCTTGCCCTGCGCATTGAAAGGAGAAATACGGACAAGGCGGTGTACTCCACGTTCTGACTTAAGATATCCGTATACGTTATTTCCGTTTATCTGGAAGTCTACATTCTTAATGCCTGCTTCGTCACCGTCTACCATATTCATGGTCTCAACAGTAAAGCCATGCTTATCAGCCCATTTGCAGTACATACGATAAAGCATTGAACACCAGTCGCATGACTCGGTTCCGCCGGCACCCGCATTTAGTGATACTATCGCATTGCAGTGATCGTATTCACCTGTGAGCAATGTGGAAAGACGCAGTGTATCAAGCCTCTCCTCAAACTGATCAAGTTCTGCTCTCACATCCGGGATAATAGCAGGATCGTTGTCCTCGTTTCCCATCAGGATAAGATCCATGATGTCCTTGTACTGCTCAGAAAGACCATCAGCTTCATCCACGATTTTCTGCAGATCCTTGAGCTGCTTCATTCTGGCGTTTGCTTTGTCTGCGTCAGTCCAGAAATCAGGAGCCTCTGATTCGCGCGAAAGCTCTTCTATCTGCCGCTCTTTTCTCTCAAGATCAAGAGAATCCCTGACCTCCGCAAGCGTATCTGTATACTGCTGCAGTTCGATTTTCATGGTGTCAAGTTCGACCATGTAGTTCTCCTTTTCTTTAAACTATTCCGCGTCCGTGGCAGTTCTTGTACTTCTTGCCTGAACCGCAGGGGCATGGATCATTGGGATAAATCTTCTTGTTTGCTCTCTTTACCGGTTGTTTTGCCGCAGTGTCATCCTTGTTCGTGCCTGTGACCTTCGCTACCTGTTCACGTTCTACCTTCTGCTCGATCCTTATGTGCATAAGGAGACGGACTGTATCTTCTCTGACACTCTGCAGCATATTGTTGAACATATCATATCCGGCCATCTTATACTCTACGAGCGGGTCTCTTTGTCCATAAGACTGAAGTCCAATGCCCTGACGGAGCTGTTCCATGTCGTCAATGTGATCCATCCACTTCTGATCTATGACCTTGAGAAGCACTACCCGCTCCAGCTCTCTTATCTGCTCGGGGTTCGGGAATTCAGCTTCCTTGCTCTCATAGAACTTTACAGCCTCTTCTTTAAGCTGCTGTTTAAGGCCGGCTTTTGTTTTATCGTTTATGCGGTCAAGACTGATGACCTTAATTGGAATTATCGGCAGGAGCATCTCATCAAGGCTCGTGAGATCCCACTCGTCCGAATTGTTATTCTCTCCTACGCAGGTATCAACGCTGTCTTCAACGATATCATCTATCATCTTGTAGACAGTGTCCCGCATGCTCTCGCCGTCAAGTACCTTGCGGCGGTCGCCGTATACGATTTCTCTCTGCTCATTCATTACTTCATCATAATCGAGCAGATTCTTACGTATGCCGAAGTTGTTTGTCTCTATCTTCTTCTGAGCATTCTCGATTGCCTTTGAAAGAGCCTTGTGCTGTATCTCCTGTCCTTCCGGAATTCCAAGCGTCTCGAACATCGAGATCATTCTCTCGGAACCGAAGAGTCTCATCAGATCGTCCTCGAGTGAAATATAGAACTTGGATTCACCGGGATCTCCCTGACGTCCTGAACGACCACGCAGCTGATTGTCTATTCGTCTTGATTCATGGCGCTCTGTACCTATGATACAAAGACCGCCTGCGTCTCTGGCCGCATCGTCAAGCTTGATATCAGTACCACGGCCTGCCATGTTTGTAGCTATTGTGACCGCGCCGTGCTGGCCTGCCTCCGCAACTATTCCTGCCTCGAGTTCATGGAACTTTGCATTCAAAACATTATGCTGGATGCCTTCCTTGCGAAGCATGCCGGAGAGTATTTCCGAGGCTTCGATCGTTATTGTGCCGACCAGTACAGGCTGTCCTTTTGCATGATGCTCTTTGACCGCATCCACAACTGCCCTTAGCTTTTCATTCTTTGTTTTATAGACAGCATCCTGATGGTCCATACGGATAACTGGTTTATTTGTAGGGATCTCAACAACGTCCATGTTGTAGATCTCACGGAACTCACGTTCCTCTGTCAGAGCCGTACCTGTCATACCGCACTTCTTTGTGAATTTATTGAAGAAGTTCTGGAACGTGATGGTCGCAAGTGTTTTGCTCTCCTGTTTGACCTTGACATGTTCCTTGGCCTCAATTGCCTGATGAAGGCCGTCTGAGAATCTTCTTCCAGGCATGACACGGCCTGTGAATTCATCAACTATAAGGACTTCTTCGTCCTTTACTATATAATCGTGATCCCTCAGCATAAGGTTGTTGGCACGAAGAGCCAGTGTCATACAGTGCTGGATCTCAAGGTTCTCCGGATCTGCATAGTTATCGAGATGGAAGAAACGCTCGACCTTTCCGACACCTTCTGCCGTGAGGTTAACGATCTTGTCCTTCTCATTTACTATGTAATCTCCTGTCTCTTCTCTCTCGACACCCATGATGGCATCGATCTTGGAGAGATCATCCATATCAGCGCCGCGCTTCATTTGTTTTGCCAGAATGTCGCAGGCCTCATATATCTTGGTCGACTTGCCGCTCTGACCGGAAATGATAAGGGGCGTTCTCGCTTCATCAATGAGTATTGAATCGACTTCATCGATTATGGCAAAATGCAGTCCGCGCAGAACAAGCTGTTCCTTGTAGATTGCCATGTTGTCTCGAAGATAATCGAAACCGAGCTCGTTGTTAGTGACATAAGTGATATCGCACTTATACGCTGCACGCCGTTCATCGCCCGACATACTGTTGAGGACGACCCCGCAGGAAAGACCCATGAATTCATAAGCCTGTCCCATCCACTCAGCATCACGTTTTGCCAGATAGTCATTGACTGTGACTACCATTGCGCCCTTGCCTTCCAGTGCATTCAGGTAGCAGGGAAGCGTAGCCACAAGAGTTTTGCCTTCGCCTGTACGCATCTCAGCGATACGTCCCTGGTGAAGGATAATCCCACCTATGAGCTGGACTCTGAATGGTTCCATTCCAAGTGCTCTGCGGTCGCCTTCGCGGATAGCCGCAAAAGCTTCAGGGAGAATATCATCACTGGTCTCACCGTCAGCGAGACGTTTTCTGAATTCTTCGGTCTTGCCGCGCAGTTCCTCATCACTGAGGGCCTGCATCGAATCATGAAGTGCTTCGATCTTATCTACCAGCGGCATTATCCTCTTCAGTTCATGCTCGCTGTGAGTGCCGAAGAGCTTATCTACAATCTTTGCCATATATTGCCTTTCGTGAATACTTATCAGTATTCTTTGACTTTTTCTTCACCGTTCATGACTCTGAGCGCACCCTGTGCAAGAGCAAGGAGTTCGTCCTCACCTGCATATATCTTCACGGGAGCTATGAATGAGACCTTCTTCGTGATCTCAGCCGTCACATACTTATCGTATGCGATTCCGCCTGTCAGGATTATCTGATCGACTTTTCCCTCGAGTACAGCACTCATGGCGCCGATGTTCTTGGCAAGCTGATAAATGAAAGCGTTCCTTACAAGGATTGCTTTCTCATCTCCGGCCAGGCACATCTTATCTACATCGCGTGCGTCATTTGTTCCGAGATATGCGTTAAAACCGCCGTTTCCGACGATCATCTTTTTTACTTCTTTCTCTGTCCTGCCGCTCTCAAAGCAGAGCTTTACGAGTGCTCCTGACGGCAGACCACCTGCTCTCTCCGGGGAAAATGCTCCGTCACCGTCAAACGCATTGAAAACATCGATGACACGTCCGTTTTTATGAGCGCTTACAGAAACTCCGCCGCCCATGTGAACTACTATCACGTTGATATCGGTGTACTTCCTGCCGGTCTCCGCTGCGTAACGTCTTGCCATTGCCTTTGCGTTCAGCGCATGGAAGATAGAAACTCTCTCGATTTCCGGAACTCCGCTTATCCTTGCAACAGGCTCCATCTCATCGACAACAACAGGATCTACGATATAAGAAGGCACCCCGATGGAATCGCCGATTTCACGCGCGAGAAGTCCGCCGAGGTTAGATGCGTGTTCTCCCTGGACTCCGACCTTCAGGTCAGCGCAGAGCTCATCTGTTACCGCATATGTTCCGCCTTCGATAGGCTTGAGCATACCGCCGCGTCCCACTATCACGTCAAAACTCTTTATGTCGACGTTATTCTCTTTGAGCGCGTCAATAATGATGTTCTTGCGGAAATTCATCTGGTCGACGATGTGATCGAACTGAGCGATCTCCTCAGTAGTATGTCTCAGTGTCTTGTCAAAGACCTGTTTCTCATCATCGAAAACACCGATCTTTGTAGATGTAGAACCCGGATTAATTATCAGACTTCTGATTGCCATGATTTATGATTTCCTTTCTGCCTTTATGTTCTGCACTGCATTTGTGACATCACAAATGATCATTCGCATGCTGCTCATCTATGATAAGTTCCTGACTCAATCCCAGCCTGTCTTCTTGAGCTGCTCAGCAACGACTGCTGCAACAGCAAGAGAGTTTACCTTAACTTCTACGGTATCTGATCTTGATGTAAGAACTACAGGTGCCTTTGTACCCATGAGAATATTGCCGTTCCTGACGCCTTGTGTCAAGTGGACAATTGCCTTATAAACAAGATTTCCTGCGTGAATGTCAGGGAACAGCAGAATGTCTGCGTCTCCGATTATTCTGCGGCTCTCAGCGCCCGGCTTATGTGCCGCTGCTGTAGGATCTATAGCAAGGTCAAGCGAGAGTGGTCCATCAACTACGCAGTTCTTTATGCGTCCTTCAAGATTCCACTTTGTGAGCTGATCTGCCTCTACCGTCACAGGCATCTTGGGGTTGACCGTCTCAACAGCCGCAAGAGGAGCGACCTTGGGGTTATTCACTCCGCATGCGTTGGCAACACGGACGTCCATATCAATTATCTGTTCCTTATCTTCAAGTGTCGGATACGGAAGAAATGCAACATCAGACAGGAACAGCAGTCTGTCGATCCCGGGAATTTCGAAAATACATACATGTGAAAGTGTTTTGCCTGTGCGAAGTCCAACCTCTTTATTGAGGACACTCTTGAGGAACATCTTTGTCGGAAGTTCGCCCTTCATATACATATCAGCATCGCCGTCATGAACCATCCTGACAGCCTTGAGGGCAGCCTGTTCATCATCTTCCTCGTTTACTATCTCCATGCCATCAATATTTATACCGCGCTCCGCTGCGATATCACGTATCATCTTCTCGTTTCCGAAAAGAGTCGGCACAGCTATCTTAAGATCACGGGCCTTTGATACTGCTTCAAGTACACGACCGTCCTGAGCTACCGCTACAGAAAGCTTCTTGGGCGGAAGCGTCTTTACCATTTTTATGATTTCTTCAAAAGTTGCACTCATTTTTAAGCCTCCACGATTTTTTCTATGAATACCGTTCAAAATGATAACATAATTTGTGTATTTGCGCTACTTACACAATTTTCCGGCAACAAAGACCGCCTGTGGAGAAATCACCCCCGCAGACGGCCGCTTATATACTCTATTTGATTGCGTTACCGGATCGGAGAAAGTCCAAACCCGTTACAGATAGCATCTACCGGTACGCCCATCCTGCAAAGGTCGCACTTATCAGGCGCATAATTGCGATAATCCGGAATATCAGCAGGGCTGAAAAGGTGATTGATCTTCTGACCGGCAATACTGTTTGCTGCTGAGAAAATTGCAGAAATACCGTTCACATGTCCGCCGTAATACTGAATGCACTCAACTGCTCTTCCCAAAGTCGTTCCTGTTGTTGTAGATGCAAGAAGGAGCACGACATGCTTGCCTTTTATCATCATCTGCATATTCTCGCGGAATATCATCTGGCCTGTCAGATCATATTCAGGCGTGACAACATAGATCGTCTGATGCTGGTTCACAGAAATAATACCTGCCTTTGTGAGCTCTTCTGCAAGAAAGGCTCCTATGACCTCACAGCCGTCCATACAGACTATTGAATCTACTATGGTCGAGGCCACATACTCCTTTGCCAGAGCGGCAGCAGCATTTCTTGCCTCATTGAGACGAGATTTCATTGTCGTCATGTCAATATAATAATTGATGTGTGAGTTCGGTGTTACAAAATGTCCCGGAATGACTTTCATGAAAACTTCCGGATCTGTCTTACAATTGATCTTTGTGTAACCCTGCATATTCACCTCCATGTCGGGATAATATCATTTCCCGATCCCCAATTATAATGTTCCTCAGTGACCGCGCCACCTGCGGAACTTCATACCGATATTGTACCATAAGACAGGTGAAACGAAGTGAGATAATTTCACAGAGTTATGTCTGAAGTGCTCGTTTGTGAATAAGCTAAACTGCGCCGTCTCCCAGGAACGATTGGCGTAGAGCCGCCGGTTCTGCGCTGCTTTCTTATGCAGAACCGATACAGGCCAGACAATCGAACTGAGAGACAGCGCCGTCTCGGTATATTTAGTGACCTCAGATCTCAGTAGTCGTGGCTGTGAGCCTGACTTCCTTCGTCGTTCCGTCCGCGTAATGAACGCAGCATGACGCGCCGGCTGAAGTATCAGAGATCGTGATCGCGACACGGTTCGCAGAAGTCGTCTCAGCTTTTGCCGTGAATACGATCTTGCCGGTAGCATCGGGGATTTCAACGACAGCGCTGCCGCCCGCGTATGTTCCGACTGAAGGCAGGTAATAGTGAAGAGTCACGTTCTTAGCATAATCGTAATCAGGCACCTTATTATCTGCACCGATCGCTATGAGTGAGTTCTCCTTCACGAAGACAGGCAAATTGAAGTAATCATACTTCTCTTTGTACCATTTGCCGCCTTCCTTCACTTCGCCGTCGATAAGGCCTATCCACTTTCCATCAGGAAGATAGTACTCACCGATGCTCTTATCATTGAATATCGGCGCCACAAGAAGCGAATCGCCCAGCATATACTGCATATCAAGATATTTGCATGCCGGATCTCCCGGATAAGCGAACGGCATCGGGCGCATGACAGGAGTTCCCTTTTCATGAGCTTTGACTGCCATATCGAAAATATACGGCATCAGTGTGCACTTAAGCTCGCTGAAGAATTTCGCGACCTTGCAGGCTTCATCGTCGAAGAGCCACGGCACGCGGTATGAATCAGAACCGTGCAGACGGCTATGAGTAGAGAATATTCCAAACTGATACCATCTCTTGTAAAGATCAGGCGTCGCTGTGCTCTCGAATCCTGAAATATCATGACTCCAGAATGCAAATCCGCTCATGGCAAAACTAAGTCCGCCGCGGAGTGTCTCTGCCATTGAGCCATAGCTGGCAAAACAATCGCCGCCCCACTGTACAGGGAATTTCTGTGATCCCGCTGTGGCGCTTCTCCCGAAGAGGACAGCATTGCCCTTACCTTTTTCTCTCTCCAGCAGTTCGAACACTGCCTTGTTGTAAAGGTATGTGTAATAGTTATGCATCATCAGAGGATCAGAGCCATCATAATACTCTACATCTATCGGAATTCTCTCGCCGAAATCTGTTTTGAAGCAATCGACACCAACATCCAGGACTTCCTTGAGTTTGCCCTGCCACCATGAAACAGCTTCAGGATTTGTGAAATCGACAATAGCCATGCCGGGATTCCAGTTATCGATCTGTTTGACACCGCGTCCGTCATCGCGCATCAGGAAGTAGCCGTTATCAACGCCCTCCCTGAAAAGCTTTGTGTTCTGTGCGACATAAGGATTGATCCATGCGCAGATCTTGAGGCCTTTTTCATGATAACGCTGCAGCATTCCCTTCACATCAGGGAACTGCTCCTCATCCCACTCAAGATCGCACCAATGAAGTGCTTTCATCCAATAACAGTCGAGGTGGAACACGCGGAGCGGTATCTCGCGCTCTGCCATACCATCTATGAAACTGCTCACTGTCTTCTCGTCATACATCGGCTTGAATGATGTCGTGAGCCACAGTCCGAAGCTCCACTCCGGAGGGAGTGCGGGCTTACCTGTAAGATTTGTATATGCCTCTATGACGTCTGCAGGTGTTTTGCCGTAGAAAAGATGATATCTGAGCTGTTCGCCTTCTATTGAAAATCCTACATACTCGACTTTCTCGCTTGCCACCTCAAATGATACAGGTCCGCTGTGGTCCACAAATACGCCATAATTCTCTGATGTCATATAGAACGGGATATTTTTGTAGCCAATATTAGATGCTGTGCCGCCGTCCTCGTTCCACATGTCGACGACCTGTCCGTTCTTTACGAATGCGGTGAAACGCTCGCCGAGTCCGTATACAGTTTCGCCGGGCTTCAGTGAAAGTTCATTCACCATATATGGCGTATAATCCGCTGACAGATAATCCTCGTTCGGGCCGAGAGATGACGGCATTTTATCGCGGCGCATATAGCCAAGATTCCTGAAACCGCTTGTCGTCAAAACTTTCCCGCCGGCCTCAAACTGATATTCCCACTTCTCTCTGTTTACTCTGACCGTGATATCCCCGGCCTTCATGACGATTTCCTTCCCGTCCTCTTCTATCTCCACCTGATCAGGATGCTCTGTGAGCTCGAATCTCGGCTCGCCTGAATCATAAGCCTGATAATGTGTTGCTGTAACGGCAATATCATTGTGACCTGCCGAAACAAAATCGACATAGAGCACTGTGAGATCAAGTGCATCCGCTCTTGACATTATCGGCCTCTCAGGCGCTATTATCCTCATGCCGTTCGGAATACGCTCCACCTTGAATGCCTGCGTCGCATATGATGCCTGAAATCTCTGTGACCTTAGCCAGTAACCTTCTGTAAACTTCATTCTTAAATCCTCCTTATCTATACAAGATTTCTGTTGACCCGGCAAAAAAAGCCGTGGATCATTGCTTTCTTAACTACAATGATACACGACCTATACACCAAAAGTTGTACATTTCTATCCAAATATGGAAAACAATAACATCTCAATTACAAACCAGCTATGATACGATTGTCGACATCGTCCCCATCATCCTGCGGTAACAATCCTCCAACGAGTATTGCGGCTTCCAGCCGAGTGCACGAAGTTTTGCCGACGACAGCTTCATCTTCGTATCAGCGGCATATCCGTAGGCATTTGATTCCGGTATGTCATATGTGACACTGATCCTGCCACCCGCTATATTATCAGCAACGAACTCCGCCATACCACCTATCGTGGTGTGCGTATCCTCGTTACAGATGTTATATGCTTCGCCATTGCTGCCCTTTGCAAGTATCGTCAGCAGTCCCCTTACAGTGTCCGCTGTATAACAATAATTGCCCTCTGAAAGTCCTCTGGTATGAAGAACAATATCTGTCCCGCTCATTGCAGCTCTCGCGAACTGCGCAAACACGCGGTTCTCTCCGGGCAAAACACCTGCGCCGAATGTCTGGGCGAGGCGCGCGATGCGCACGTTTACGCCGTATTCTGCGCTGTACGCTATGCAAAGGTTCTCACACATACGCTTGCACATCGGATAATTACTGCGGATAACGAGAGGATCGACATAGCCCATGACGTCTTCCGTGACATCCCTGCTGCCATCCCACTGTCCGTAAACTTCCATCGAAGAAATATAAAGAAACGCCCTCAGATTCTTATGCCTCACTGTCTCCATAAGGTTTATGGTTCCCTCTATGGCGGTCTCTATAGTCTCGACCGGACGGGATATCATTGTTTTGGATGTCGTCACGGCAGCGCAGTGAATGACATAATCTATATCAGATGAGATTTCGAAATGTTCATTAAGATCGGCCACTACAGGATATATATCCCCGCGCCTTAAGAGATCTCCGAATATTGCGGAGGCTTTCTTTGTGTTTCTTATCATAGCCAGGATCTGAATATTTGTTTTGCGCAGACGGTTTATACAGGCGAGTGCCCGCACTGTCTGCGACCCGACAAGTCCTGTTGCACCTGTCACAAGTATCGTGCAATCTCGCAGTTCATCAAGTGGCAGATCGCTCATCGCAAGCTTTTCAAGATCCTCCTGAAGCCATGGATCATCAGGACTTTCCAGTTCATTTCTTATCACTTATTGCCTCCCGGGCCTCAGATCTTTCCCTTTGCTCTCGCCTTTGCTCTCTCTTCCTCTTCTGCCTGAACACGGACAAGATGACCTTCAGCGAGGTTATCTATGTCCTGACGCTTTTTCGGAAGTTTCTTTGTCATGAGAAATTCTTCGTAGGCATCGCAGTAGAGCTCGACTTCGTCTGTGAACGCGATCTGTTTGCCGTGATCAAGCCACAGCACCTTGTTGCAGAGCTCTCTTATCTGGTCGATCGTATGGCTGACAAGAATACCGGTCACACCGCTGTCCAGGATTTCCTTCATCTTGTCGCCGCTCTTCTTTCTGAAAGCGCCGTCGCCGACACTGAGCACTTCATCAAGAATGATGATATCCGGGTTTACCAGGCAGGCAATTGAAAAAGCGAGCCTGCTCTTCATGCCGCTCGAAAGCTGCTTGAACTGATACTCCTGAAAGTCCTGCAGTTCCGCAAATTCTATTATTTCATTATACTTTTCGTCCATGAACTCATGAGTATATCCAAGAAGCGCTCCGCGGAGATACGCATTCTCCTTTACCGTCATATCATCATCGAAACCACTCCCCAGCTCAAGCAGAGCTGCGATGGTCCCATGCGTCGTAAGCGAGCCGTATGTCGGTATCATTATCCCTGTAACAGCTTTGAGCAGTGTGCTCTTTCCGGCTCCGTTGGCGCCGATTATTCCAAGCATGTCTCCCTTCTCAAGTTTGAAGGTGACATCCTTGTCAGCCCAGAATTCTGTTACATGATATTTGTGGGTCAGCTTTCGTATCAAATATTCTTTGAGACCTATGGCCTTGAAGTCGCCTGTGATGTAACGGATACTGACTTTATTGCAATCAATAACTGACATAATGACCTCTATAAGTAGTAAAGGAACGAGTGGTTGTGCTTCTTGTAAACAATTGCGCCGATTATAATAAATATCACTGCATAGAACGCGCACAGTAAGTGATATGAAAGCGACGGTATCTTGCCATCGATCACTATGGTACGGAAATACTTTATGTAGACGTAGACCGGATTGCACAGGAACATTCTCTTGAATGAGAATTTATCTACTGAATAGAAGACTGCTGACAGGTAAGTGATCAGCGTCAGGAATACATCGTAAAGATATCTGACATCCCTGAAGAACACGAACATGGCAGACAAAACAAGTCCTACCCCGATGTTAAAGAGCATCAGGCACAGGACCGGATACACCAGTAACAGCATGCGTGGATGGAATGTGATTCCGTCTATGATGCAGAACATGAAATAGACTATCAATGTGAGCCCGAAATTCACGAGTGCAGATACATTTTTGGACAGCAGGAACATGTACTTGGGGACATTGATCTTCGTAAAGATCTTGGCATTGTCCACAAGCGAATTCATTCCGTTCTTTGTCGCTTCCTTGTAATACGAAAGGATAATATTGCCGCTGAAAAGATATATTGTATAGTGCGGTATATCTTTTGCGAAGAACTCCGTGAATATGATCTTCATGATGAGAAGCGTAAGGAGCGGCGAGAGAACACTCCACCCCATGCCCAGTATGCTGCGCTTGTACTTCTGCGTGAAATCGCGATGTACCAGTTGCTCGAAAAGAAAACGATTTTTCTTTAGATTATGTAAAAGTTTTTCCATATATAATAAGTGTCCTGATATACGATTGCGGCTTTCTCATGCGAGAAAGCATTTTTTCAACCCGCTCATAATAGCACGTTTTTTCTGACGAAGGAAGTATGCAATTCCCATCACCACAAAAGCTGTCCCGCCGGCACAGATAAGATACACTGTGACGAGTGCTGTTCTGCTCATGTTTTGAGGAAGGATCCTCAGCAGATTCTGTGCGTAATAAATGTGTGACAGATACAGGGCTGTACTATATTTTGCCAGGAATGACGTGACCCTGCCATCAAGTATATGGGAGCCTGCACCGAGTCCTGAAAAAGTCAGCGTTATGGCCACACACAATATGAAGATCCAGAAATAATCTTTGTCTGACGGATCCTCGCGGTACATGTATATGATAACAGCTGCATACATCAATATCTCAATGATCGCCACTGCGACAGCCGAAGGTCTGTTGAGCCTGTATTTCCTGATACGCCTTACGATCAGGAAAACAACTACACCGAGGCAGAGCTCGGCCATGCAGCGTATAAGACCTTTATACACTATTCCCGTCCAGACCGTGGGGTTTCTCGGGTGATCATAATTTCTGCAAAGGTACCCGAGGAAGAAAAGCGCCACAAGGGGGCACCCTATGCGCGGCATGAAATTCGGGAAGCGCCGGAGGAGCGGGTAAAGGACCGCCATGCATAAAAGCATCGCCGAGATGTACCAGATAACTCCGTCAAATCCCCTGATAAAGAGTCCGCTCATCTTGACAAGCGTCAGTTCGAAGAAATCCCTGCCGAACATCCTCGCAGCCTCGTGAACGGTCAGTCCCTTAGCCGCCCAGACGAAAATAAAACCTATGATCCATGCCGTAATAAATTCAGGAAGGATTCCTGAAAGCTTCTTTTTTATGAACCCGACAGTCTCCGTTCCAAGTCCCGTCCCGGTCTCAGGCATCGCTGTCTGCGCAGATGGCGATGTCTTCGCGTTCATCTTTTCGGCCGAATTCATACACAGATATCCTGACACAATAAAAAAGAACTCTACCGCAAGTGATCCCCCGAGGAAAAGACAATTATCATCCCCCAGCAGGTATCTCGTGTGATGAAGTACTATTATCATTGAAAAGACAAAACGGAGCAGATCGATCACTCCGTTCCTTCTCTTTACTGCGGATGCATTTGTTTTGACTGATTCTGCCATGTTCGACCTTATTTCAGATACTGCATAAGTTCATCTGCTATTCTTGAGGATGCGTGACCGTCATCAACGCTCTCTCTCACTTCAAGCCATTTATCGATTTCCTTCACATACTTTTCTTCATCAAAATCAAGTATGTTCTTCTCAAGTTCATCGTTATTCTTTGCGACCGGGAATGGTGTGCTCTCAAGCGTGAAATAGAAGCCGCGCTCATTGTTGTAATCCGCGATGTCTCTTGCATAAATAAATGCCGGTCTGCGGCTGTTGATGTAGTCATAGATCCACGATGAATAATCGGTTATACCTGCGTCCACAAATGAAAGGAGCATCTGTATATCAGGGAATCGTGTGACATCTATCACATTCTCGGAAATGACGCGGTTATTGACCACCTCATTCTTCTTATCATTGTCATGATAACGGACAAGAAGTTTCCACTTCCCGCCAAAGCGCCTGGACATTGTATTCACAAGACGATCAGCCTGTATGTCATATACCGCAAAATTGTGTGTGTCTCTGAATGTAGGAGCATACAGAATGAATTTGGAATCTTCATCAAGCGCATAATCTGTGATGAATTCTTTTCTCCATCTCTCTCTCGTCTTCTTGTACGAGTCAAAGAAAACATCGTTCCTGGCATGACCGAGACGCAACATCGGCGTATCCGGCCAGAATGTCTCATGGAAAACATCTTCTTCGAACTTACTGTTTGTTATGCATTTTGTTGTAAGCTTTCCTGTGCGCTCAGCCGCCACAGGCCACGACTCATTAGTATTATAGTGCTCAGGGTCAAAACGTTTGATGCCGAGCGATCCATGCCATGTCTCATAGACCATCTGGTCATCCCTTACAGGGAAAGGATAGAATTTATCTCCGAGAAGAGAATTTATCACTATTATTTTCGATGAACACGCCGCTTCAAAATACTCATATGAGTTCATCTTTACAAGCGTTATGTTATCTGCTTCCGGAACTCCGTTCCTGTCAATAAGATTCGACACTGCCCATACAATCTTTACAGGTGCCTGCCTGCGTACCAGCTCACGACATATATAGCGTGGGTTGCAGGCATAAGCATGCTGGAAAGTTATGAACATTATCTGATCATTTATGGTCCTGGTGTTTTTAGAAAGGATCTTGCGGTTCTGATATCCAACGCTTCTGTCAGCCCATGCTGCGAACTGTTTCCACGCTATTCCAGCCCGATGAAAAAATTTTCCTTCTACAGCCGCCGGATAAACTCGTTTTGCCTTACGTTTTAAAATCTTATTGATCATTACAATCTCCGTTATCGTCACAGACCGAAAATCTGCGAGTTCTCATTTGCATCTACTATTGCCCTGAATATATAGAAATCAATCGGTGTTGTGATCTTGATGTTCTCACTGCGTCCTTCCACAGTATACAGATCTACATCGTAATGGCGCGCCATGCTGGCGGAATCCACAAAATCTGTTCTGTGTTCCGATTCAGCTCTTTTATGCAGGGCCAGCAGGTCACCCAGGTGAAAACACTGTGGAGCTCTTGCCATCTGGCACTGTTTCCTGTCAAGGATCTTTCCGACTTTTCCCTCTGTGCTGTCAAGGAATATTGTCTCAGTCGCGGGCACTACTGTTATTGCGTTTCCTTTTTCCTCAGCACACCTTATCGCACTTGTAATCGTATTCTGGGCTACAAGAGGTCTGACACCGTCATGAATCAGCATTATCGTATCTTCCGGAAAGTACCCGCCTGCTGCCTTAAGTCCGTTCTGTATGGACTCCTGACCGTTCTCACCGCCCGGCACAACGTCCTTCACCTTCGTTATACCAAACTTCTTAATGTATCCCTTCATCCTCGGGATCCAGTCCTTGAGGCAAACTACTATTATTCCGTCCACGAGATCGTTCACTTCGAACTTTTCAAGAGTATAGATTATTATCGGTTTCCCGTAAAGCTGCAGGAACTGT
>Ga0172378_10000028_pt1 | contig 102110 bp, 81 predicted proteins | sample GrowelOW332metaG_FD_119755 | JGI IMG/M metagenome (GOLD analysis project Ga0172378, IMG submission 119755) | Groundwater microbial communities from an aquifer near a municipal landfill in Southern Ontario, Canada - Pumphouse #3_1 metaG | ecosystem: Environmental > Aquatic > Deep subsurface >... | reverse complement strand
TCGCACTTTTAATTTACCTTTTTTGCTTTTTTATTCTCTTATTCAATTGTCATTATGCGTTTACGAAGCAACAGCTCCGTCGCTCTCATTTCTGAAAGCTTGAACATGTTAACATACACCCTTGGAGTTGTCAACTGCTTTTTTAATCTTTTTTCTCTTTTTTCATCTTTTTTCGTCTTTTCTCCTTTCTTCCCCTTTTCTTAAAGCCAACACCACCCCATGTGTGTCATAAACAGGCGGTTTAAAGAGATTTTTTCAAAAGAAATTAAGACTGGTTTTTTGAATTCTTAAAAATTTAAATTTCACCTTTTTTAGTTGTAATTTATAAAAATTTAATTTTTAATTTTTGATTATCAAATTAAAATTTCCACTAATACTTTTTTTAAATATTTTCTCATTTTAAAATAAATATCTTATTTTTTTTAAAAAAATAATTTATAAACAATTTTTTATTATCTTTGTAGATTTTGTTATTTAAAAAAACTATTAATGTTTAAAAATGAGTTGCTTAAATTTTAATTTCCTTATTTATAAAACACCAAACAATCAAAAATTTTTAGAACTGCGACTTTTGTTTTTTAATCAACAATTTTGTCTTCTTTTGAAAAAGCTAACCATTTTTGCATAAGAAAGCTTTTAATTGTACAAACCAATGCTTAAACGACATGCAAAATATGGAGGGCTTTATGAAAAAAGTTGTTATATGCGGAGTTAACACCGCCACACTTCCCACTCTAAAAAATGCAGAAATGGACGAACTTATGAAAAAAGTTAAGGCAGGAGATGAACTAGCAAAAGAAGAATTTATTGTTGCTAACATGAGATTGGTTCTTTCAATCGTTCAAAAATTTTCTGGAAAAAGTGAAAAAGCTGATGACATGTTTCAAGTTGGTTGTGTTGGACTAATTAAGGCTATTAACAATTTTGACCCGTCTTATGGACTTAGATTTTCAACTTATGCTGTTCCAATGATAATAGGAGAAATTCGAAGGTTTTTAAGAGATAACAATGCAATAAGAGTTTCTAGAAGCATGAGAGACATTGCGTATCGAGCTTTGCAAGTTAAAAATCAAATTTCTCAAATTGAACACAGAGAAGCAAGTATTGATGAAATTGCTCAAGCATTGGATCTTCCTACAAAATCAGTTGCATTTGCCCTTGATGCAATTTCTGAAACGGTTTCACTTTCAAATCCAATTTCTGAAAGTCATGATGGAGAAACAAGTTTTCTCGATCAACTTGCCGACACAAGATCAGACAATTGTATTAATGATGAAAAAATATCTTTACATTCTGCAATTGTTGGACTTTCTGAAAGAGAAAAAGAGATTTTGCAACTCAGATATTTCATTGGCAAAACTCAAACAGAAGTATCTAAAGAAGTTGGAATTTCTCAAGCACAAGTTAGTAGACTGGAAAAAAACGCACTGGATAGCATCAAAAAGCAAATGATTTAATTAAAAAATAAATAAAATTTATCATAAGAACATGTTTTAACTAAATTTTATACTCGATTATTAAAAAAGAGTAAAATATAACTAATATGTTTCATTTTTCTTTTCATCAATGTCATCATTTTGTCCAATTTCCATCTCACCTAATTTGGGGTGAGATTTTTTTGGAATGATAATTATAACAAAAATGATTAATCCGACAACTCCCATAACAGGATATATATTTTCAACAATTTCTGAAAAATTGAAAAAAGCACCGATTAGAACTAACAAACAAATCGCTAAAGATTTTTTTATAACAGACCATTTTGAAACAATTTTTGAATCATTAACAATTTCTAAAAGTGCTTGATCAGTTGCAAAAAGTGTTGTCAACATTGCAAATAAAACAAAGACTTCAACCATTTTTACAAGAACTGGACTAAGCGATGACAATAGTCCAAAAATTGGCATACTTAAGCTCATTGAATATATGTTGGAAAGTATTGACAAATTTAAAACAGAAATTAAAAATCCAATAATAACTGCAGAGATTATAGAAATTACTTTAATATGTTTTTTTGTTAAGTTTGTTCCAAGTTTCCCAAGAATTGTGTATCCAAGTAAAAAATTGGCTGAAACATATATCACACAAAACCAGACAGAAGAAAATGTTTCTATAAGTTCATAAGTAATTAAGACTGAATTTTCGCCTTTAATTATTCCGTTAAAAGATGAAAATAATAAAAATACAACCAAAAAAGGTACTAAAATGCTACAAACCCTTGAAAAACCTTTTATGCCTTTTGAAAGTACTAATAATTGGAGCGCAAGCATAATTATAACAATCACAATTTTAGGCAAAAAATATAATATATCTTGAAGAAGAAAAATTGAAGCTGATAGCATCGCAAAAGAAAAAATTAAATTTGTTAAAAAAAATAAAATTGGAGCAAATCTACCTAATTTCTGAGTTAAGTTTTCATTTTTTATGTTAAGTCCAAAAATAAAAATAATTGCAAACAAAGGAATAATCAACACACTAGTCCAAATTCCATTAACACCAAATCTAGAAAAAAACCAAGCTATTTCCTTTCCAGAAGCAAAGCCTGCTCCAATCACAGTTCCAACAATTGCCATAACGATTGAAAAATTCTTCATAAATAAAAGTATTCACTTCCTTAAACCTTAATAACCCATCAATTAGATTATCATTTATCATTAAAAAAAGAAAACTAATTTTAGTTTTCTTAATTTTCAATATAAATTTGTCTATGACAATTTTCACACTCAATAAAACCTTTTTGTTTGAGAGTTTCAATTTTGTTGGTTGAAAGCTCCATTGCACAACCACCGCATGATTTACTCATCAAAGGAACAAAAACAGGGAATATTTTGTCTTGTCTAACAAGTTTATATTTTGCAACAACTGTTGAAGGTAGTTCTTTTTCAATTAATGAAAGTTCTTGTTTAAGAGCATCAATTATTGGTTTAACTTTCAAATATGCTTGTTCATAAGAACTTTTATGAAAGCTATGTTTAGATCTGGCTAAACCAAACTTTTTTTTGCTTTCTTCAAACTCAGAAAGTATATTTGAAACTTTTTCAGCTTGAGCAACACATTTCTTTTCAATTTGAGTAAGTGCATTAGAAATTTCACTTGTTTCTTCAATTAATTTTTCTGCTTCTTCGCTAGAAAGAGAATCAATCTTGATTTCGGCAAGATTGTGTGCTTTAAGAGAAATTTCCTTGCTTTTTTGTTGAAATTTTTCAAATTCTTTAACAACAACTTCAGCTTCTTGTTCAAGAGCAGAAGACTTGTTTTGCATATCTCTAACAATAGAAATCATTTGATTTGCAATTTTTTTGTCTTCATTTTGTTCAAGTTCTTTTTCTAGTTTGTAAAGTTGTGAATCTTTTTCTTGGTATTTTAGAATCAAATCTTTATTCATTTTTTCTCCTTAAAATTTCTCTTATTTTTTCAATTTTTATTCTAGCAAATTCTGAACCACTTGCAACTTTTTTAAATCTTTTTTCTTCTTTTTTCAAAAATTCAACAAAACTTTGTGGAAGAATCTCAATGTTTTCTTTGCCAAATTCAATTTCTAGTTCTGATAAGCAATTTGCTCCTTTTTTAAAAGTGATTATTTCATAAAATCGTTGTTTGTCTTGTGCGTAGGTGTCTTCACAAATTTTATAACCTAATTCTATCATTCTATGTTTCAATTCTAACACATTTCTCATCGGCTGACAAACAATCTTTTCAACATGCATTTCTTTTGGAATATTTGTTACAATTTTACCAATTTCAATTCCACCCATTCCAGCAATAATTGCAACATCAATCTTTTTGCATGACAACTGTTTGAAGCCGTCAGAAATAACAAAAATTGCCTGTTCATTACAAGAAGAAAACAGTTTTTGGGCTTTTTCTAGACTTTTTTCACTAATATCACAAACATATATTTTTTCTGCTTGTTTGTTTTGAAGTAAAAAAAGTGAAAGAAAGCCATGGTCACTGCCAATGTCAGCCATTACACTTCCTTTGCCAGTAGCAAAAGCAATTTCTTTCAACCTTTTATCAAGTACAATCATTTTAGCCTGAATAATCGCTCAGTTTTTTCTTGCGGTTTGGATGACGCAACTTTTTTAGAGCCTTGGATTCAATTTGTCTAATACGCTCACGAGTAACATTAAAAATTTTCCCAACTTCCTCAAGTGTTCTTACACGATTGTCTTCAAGTCCATATCTAAGCCTTACAACTTTTTGCTCTCTTGGTGTAAGAGTGCTTAAAACTTCAATAAGTTGTTCTCTAAGCATTTTTGTTATGGTAAGTTCGTCTGGTGCTTTGCAAGTTTCGTCTTCGATAAAATCACCAATTGTTGTGTGGTTTTCATCACCAACTGGAGTGTCAATTGAAATTGGATCTTGAGCAATTTTTTGAATTTCTTCAACACGATGCTCAGACATATCCATTTCGTTTGCAATTTCAACAACAGTAGGATCTCTACCAAGTTTTTGAAGAAGTGATCTTGTTGTACGATTGAGTTTGTTGATTGTTTCAACCATATGAACTGGAATTCTTATTGTACGAGATTGATCAGCCATTGATCTTGTAATTGCTTGACGAATCCACCAAGTTGCATATGTGGAAAATCTAAATCCTTTTGTGTGGTCAAACTTTTCAACTGCTTTAAGAAGTCCCATATTGCCTTCTTGAATAAGATCCAAAAAGTGCATTGATGTTTTGCCTACATATCTTTTAGCAATGCTAACAACAAGCCTTAAATTGCTTTCTGAAAGCCTGTCTCTAGCTTCTTCATCACCATCAGCAAGTCTTTTTGCAAGTTCAATTTCTTCTTCGGCTGTTAAAAGTGGAGTTTTTCCAATGTCTTTCAAATATAATTTAACGGGATCATCTGTGCTAACTGAAGAAATAATTTCATTAAGGTTCTCTTTTGAAACATCTTCAGGGTTTGCCCTTATAATTTTGATGCCCATTCCTTCCAATTTTGCAATAAATTCATTGATTTCAGCTGCAGAAACTTCATGTCTAAGAAGTCTAAACATTATATCTTCTTCATTAACAGATCCTTTTTTCTGAGCAATTTCAGTTATTTTTTGAATTTCTTGCTCAACTTTTTGTTTTGTCACTTAAGAATCCCTCCAATTTTTTCTCATAAGATTTTGTGCAATTTTATTAATTTTTTCCAAATATATTTTTCTTTCATCAATATCTTTTGTTTCGTTGAATTTTTTCAGTAGTTCTTGTTGCAATAGTTTCATCTCAGATTCAACAATGGTCCACATGCAAGCATCAAAATGTTTTTCGCCACTAAAATTGTCAAAATTGAATTCATAACCCACCAATTCTTTTGCAATTGTTGTATCCTGCCCTTCCAAAAGTTCAAAAATTGTTCCAACAACAGGTTTAACATTTTTATTTTTGCAATCAAGAATGTAATCATAAATTATTCTTTCTTCATTTGATTGTAAAAACCTGTCAAAATTTTCTGGAATAATTGCATACGGCTGGTTGTGAAGATTTGCCGCAAGGATAAAGTTTATTGAATTGGTTCGTGAATCATTTGTTAACATATTTTCATGGTCATTTTTTATATAATCAGTACTAATCCTAATGTTTCGGTCAAGGTCTTTTCTTAGAATATCCATAGGAATGTTTGAATATTGCTTAATTAGTCCTAGATATATATCTTGATTTGCTGATGAATTAAGTGAATTTATTATTTCCATTGCCTTGTCAGCAAACTTTGCTCTTTCACTTGATTCTGACAAATCAAATTCTTTAGATAAAGAAATGATTTTGTAATCAGTTGCTGGAACAGCTTCATCAAGAAGCTTTTGCATTGCTTCAACACCTCTTGCTTTAATGAATTCATCAGGGTCTTTTCCGCCCTCATCTATTGAAACAACCTTAACATTTAATCCAGCATTTTTCAAAATGTCAAGGCTTCTTAGGGTTGCCTTTCTTCCTGCAAGATCACCATCAAAACAAACAAGAATGTTATCTGTAAATCTTTTTAGTTCACGGGCATGTTCCTGCGTTAGTGCTGTTCCCATGCAAGCAACAGAATTTACAAAACCCGCTTGATGCATTGCAATAACATCCATTTGTCCTTCAACAATAATGATATTTTTTATGCCTTTTTCAGCTTTAAGCTTTTTGATTAAATTGATACCAAATATTGAATTACTTTTGTTAAACGCAAGTGTGTCAGCAGTGTTTTTGTATTTTGCAAAATCAGAAGGAACAAGTATTCTAGCTGAAAAAGCAATACAATCTCCATAAGAATTGAAAATTGGGAATGTCAATCTTTCTGCCATAACATCATAAGAATGCCCATCTTTAATCTCAATTACTCCTGCATCTTTCATTTCTTCAAGGGTGTAGCCTTTGGATTTTAAAAATACAATAAGTGAATTCCAATCAAGTGAAGCTCCAATTTGAAATTTATCTAAATCAAATTTTGTTAGTTTTCGCCGTGCAATATATTCAAGTGCAGTTTTTGCTTGAGGCTTGTCCAAATTTTTAATAAAGAAATTTTTTGTTTCTTCCAAAATTCTAAGTATAACTTCTTTTTTCTTTGCCTTAAGAACAATTTCATCATTGCCTTCAAGTGTTGGGACGGTCATACCGCTCCAAGAAGCAAGAAGTTCAATAGCTTTTGTGAAATCTACACTTTCAATTTTTTCAACAAAAGAAATTGCATCTCCACCCTCTTTGCAACCAAAGCAATGAAAAAAATTCCCCTCTGGATTAACAGAGAATGATGGAGTTTTTTCATTGTGAAATGGACAGCATCCCCAAAAACTTTTCCCTTTCTGCTGAAGATGAACATATCTTGAAACAACAGAAACAATATCATTTTTGGACTTTAGCTCAGTCATCCATTGTTGTGGATATCCTTTACTTGTCACTATTTATCCTTTTGTTAGCAATTATTTTAAAAAATTAGATACAAATATGTTATACAATGCAAATTGCTAATTTCCTTTTTTATTTTACAAAAATTTGCATTAAAGCTAGAATATCAAGTGATATTAAGAGAAAAATGAGTCATTCATTAAATATTTAATGTTTTTAATGCTTTATAAATATATTTTTAAAAATTAAATCTTAAAAAACAACCGCAATTTTGCGGTTGCTTTTAAAATTATTTGCGTTTTTTAATTAGTGTAAGAATTGTTAAGCTTGCACCAACAAGTGTTGCGAGAATACAACAAATCATTATGATAAATTCAATATTAGACATATTATTTGATGGCATGTTAATTGTGAAACTTACTGCCTCACTTTCAACACCTTCAACCAAAACAACAAGATTATATTGATCTGAATTTGTTAACTCTGCAAATGTAAATTGTCCATTTTGTGCAATTGTTCTTGCAACTTCATTGTTATTACTGTCAAAAAGTACAACAGTGCTGTTTGTGAGTGCATATCCACTAATTATTCCAGCAGAAATAGTTGCACATGCTTTTTGAGGTCTAACATAAACTGTTCTTGAAGCCGTTGCAACAACGATATTGTCAATTACATATTCATAGATTATTTGATATGTACCAATTATATCTGTATCCATTGTGTTTGTAATTCTCACAACATCCGTTGTTTGTTCTCCATTATAAAAGCAATTTGCACCACTTTCAATGAAGCTTTGACCTTGCAAGATATATTCATTAGAGTTTCCGTTTAATGATATTGAGTATGTATTTTCAGAAACTGTTACATTAATTGTTTTTGATGCCGAACCATCTGTTAATGTGATTGTTGCTGATCCAGATGCAACACCTGTGATTTGATTGTCAATCACACTTACAACTAGAGAATTTGATGAAGTTATATTAAGTGTGCCAGTTCCTGTGTACATATAATTTAACAAAGAAGATTGATTTGTGAATAAATTGATATTTTCGTTCATAACAGCCAATGTTTCTTCACCTTCAAGTTGAGCTCTCTTAATTGACAAGCTCTTAACATTGTTTTCTGAGTTATAGTCATCTTCTTCAACTGTATAAATTGTTTTATCAGGCGTCAAAACAAATATTTTTGACCAGAAAACTTGATTTGAACTATAGATTATATCATCATTTTCAATGTTGATTACATAAGTTCGCTTTGAATTTGCTGGCAAGCTTAGAATATTTAAACTGTCAAATACAATTGAAATGTCAGAATATTTTGTTAAAGATAGAACAATATTGTTTGCATTAACAAAACTCTTGTTTTCAATTGTAATTTCAATTTTTAAACCAGAAGTTGTTCTTGTGATTATGAAGCCACTTACCGCCAAATCAACTTTCATCAAGTCAATACTATCCGTGTTGTTTTCATAGTCACTTTCAATCAAATCTTCTTTTTCGACACTAAAAATCACATTTGTTTTTGTTTCAGGCATGATTATATCAATTTCATAATCAACATAGCTTAACCCTGCAATTATTGAATTTACAATAAATGTTTCATTTCTTCCGCCAATTTGAGCAGTTACCGTTGGATTTTCAACGGCAATATTTCCATTGTTATAAATCCTTACTTTTACTTTTTGTGTTGAGTTTGGCAAAAATTTTGATGTGTCAATATCCAACACTTCGATTTCCAAATCACTAAACAAATCAACTGCAGTTATTTTAATGTTTCTTGTTACCCTAAAATTTCCGTCAGTTCCAATTGCTTCATAAATATCTTCACAATAATAAACAAATAAATTTCCATTGTTCATTGTTGCAAAAGCATTGGACTTGTTGTTGTCTCCTGTTGTTATTTGATATGGTGCACTAAACACATTTGTGTTTGCAGTCATAATGCTTGCAAAAATTTGAGTTTTTCCCTCAACGGCTGCACTCCATAAAAGGACTGCATAATTGTCATTAGAATAGAATGAGAAAATTGATTGACCCGCTGGTAGAACAGTTATTGAAGAAAATTTGTTATTATAATAGCAAACAATTTTGTCTTCACTTTTAAATACTAAAACAATTTTATTATTAAATGAAGCTAAAATAGGATCAGTGTCTGCAATAGAATTATCTGTAATAGATTCTAATGCGATTACATTATTAGCAAAGATATATTGAATTAACAAAATTTCTCGGTCATTTGTTGTGTCAAAATCATTGTCGTTATCTGTTTCTATTGCAATATATGCAATGTTATTAACAATTTTTAAGCTTAAGTTCACAATTGCTGGGATACTAGTCTGCAATGTTTTAAACTCGCCCCAAACACCTTGTGAATAAATGCTATATAACAGCCTATTATTTGCATTTTCTCCACACAAGAACTCGTTAAGGGTCATTTCATCATTAATATTGTTATTTTGAGATTGATAAACAACCATAATGCCAGTATCACCCGTCATTTCAAACATTACAATTCTATCATTATAAATATTGTCAGTTAACCTTGTCTTAGAAAAAGTCATTGTGTTTTTATCAAAAATCGAAAATGCAATTTCGCTGAGTTGCAGTCTTTCACTTAATGTTGAACCTGAACCAAGTGATTTTTTAACTTCACTATAGGAAATTGCGAAAGTGTTTTCAAATGTTTTTAAATCAAAGTATAAATCTGCAGTAATTGTTGAATCCAAAACTTGAACATCACTCCATTCTTCACCATTATAATAAATATAGTTAATCAATTCACTATTATTCACTCCACGATTACTGTCTTGATTTATCCAAGCAATCATCTTTGTTCCATCAGAAAGTTCTGCCATTTGTGGAGCAGCTGATTCAAAAATATTTTCTACAACAACAACATCTTCAACTTCGCAAGCTTCATTTAAAGCCATTTCCATAATAACTTCACTGTCACTATTCATGACTTGTGCAACTCCTTCATAAGAAGTTGATGGCACTAGGTTTTTAAGTTGTGTCATATAAACATTATTTTGTAAATTGCGTTCAACATAGCCGTCCGACTGAGTACTCCACTGCGTTTCTGCAAAGATATATTCATATTTCCAGAAAATTATTTGCAATCGTACTCCACCACAAACGGATAAAGTTAATTTTGCACCACCAGTATGATATTGAATAATAACTTCAATAGAGCCTTGTCCAAAAACACTTGCAGAGAACACTCCACGAATACCAAGTCCAATTTCAATTTCAAGAGCAAGTTCAAATGCAACTTGACCTGTAACATCTGTTTTGCACTCTGCTGCATTCCAGTCAAACATAACAGTATTTGTCATTGTTAAACTTACTGTTGCACTAAAGAATGCAGGGAAATTAACTACAGGAATTAAGAAATATTTTGTGTAGTTGTATGAAGCAGAAACAGAAACATATATTTCTCCAGCCAAAAGTCGCCAAGAATCATCTACATATTTGAAATGCATTTTTCCGCCAAGACCAATTCCAAAACCAAATCCACCCCTACCAGAACTTAAAACACCGCCATTTTTTGCTCCTCTAAGTTCTGAGAGTGATGGTGTGTCTTGGTTAGCGTAACTAGCACCATGACTTCTTTCAAAAATTGTTTTTGAAATTCCAATATAAATAGAAATTGTCATTTCTTCTTCGTCAATTTGGAAGCCAAGCTCTTTATCTGTGAAACTGAGCGCAAAACTCATTCCGTCCAAAAATTTAACCCAAGATGGTATTTCTGCAGTTTGTATTTGTGAAAGTCCTTCATTAATTCCAGCAGCAAGCATTCTTCCAAGTCCATCACCAAATGCAACAAATTGAACAACTTTTTTTCCTGAAGAATACGCATTGCTAACAATTTCCATATCAATTAAATTATCTTCTATGCCTGTTCTAGCAATAAAATTTCGTTGACAGGTTTGACCATAATAATTAGTTACATTGTAGTTAAGAATAGCTGCATTTGTAGAATTAAGTGCAACACCAGAAGATTTTAATGTTATAGTTGCATTTGAATAAACTGGATAATAATCATAAGAAAATATAACAACATCTTCAGTTTCTTTTGCTAATGTTTTATATATTTTTAAATCAGGGCTTCCAAGGAAAATATCGTTTCCTATTGCATATTTAAATCCTGCTATAGATGTTCTTGAGCTTGTATATCCAGCAGTATATTCAAAATAACTTTTTAACATAATTTGTTCATTTGCATTTAATTGACGATGCAAAGTGCCGTTTAGATATGAATATATAACATCTGCCATAGCCATGCCATTTATTGGGCTTGCACCGCCCTTTGTAAAATATTCACCTATTGAACCGCAGACCATAGATATTACTTGACTTTTTGATTGAACATAAACTTGAACATTATTAATTTGAGTATTATTATTTCTTAATGTTAAGTTTAAGGTTATAACAGTGTTTTCAAAAGTAGCATTTGTTAATGTATAGACTCCTTCATTAAGATAAGTTATTGCATTTCCTTCATTATAATAAATTTTGTAAGTTTTAAAAGGAATAAGTTTTATATTAAATCTACCAGTGTTACTATTTGTTACACCTTCAGCTGTAAAGTTTACATCTTGACCAACAACCTTAATTTTTACAGAACTAATTAAAGATGCATTAATATCATTGGTTGTGATAATTGTTGCTTCAATTTTTTCCCCATAAACACTTAATATATGTTCATAACTTTCTTCTTCACCTGTAGTTATATTTCTGACAGTAATTGTGTTACTATACACTTTTGATAAATTACCGCCATCAACTTGGAAGTCTGAAATGCCTTTTTCATCAGAATTAAAGGTTTGAGTTGAGTTGTTTACAGAATTAAAATATGTAACTCTAATTTTATGAGCGTTTGTCAAAGAGCCATCAAAAGAAGAGCGAATAGTAATTCTTGCTTTTTGTCCAACAGAAATTTGATTATCAGTTGTTATTGTGTTTTCGGCTTCACGAGTTTCATGGTTGTAATAAGGTATGTCAAATGAAATGGTTGACAATATAGTGCTTGTAATACTTTCTCCATTTTTTGCCATAAAGTCTACTCGAACTCTAATTATACCATCTAAACCAGAAGCTAAAGCTAAAAGGTTTGTAAAGTTTATATATCCTTTATTATCAGTATCTGTCACTGTGGTTCCATTGAAAGTAGCAGAAATTTTTGGAAAATATCTGTCTGTGTTAAAAGCAGACAAACCATTTAATATTAATGACCTAACAGAAAATAAAGCATTATTTCCAGTAATGTATGTATAAGTGCTTTCATACAAGCTTGAATCTGTAACATTTTTATCTACATTAAAATTATCTTGAATTGTAAATATTATACTTTTATTAATAATTGTTTTATCTTTAATTGTAATAATATTCTCTGTTCTGCTTCCTAAATAGAAATCGTTACTGCCTATTGTAATTTTAAATGTTAAATCATCGTTTGGAAGATAATTGTCTACAATTAAAAGTGAAATTTCTTTGTTATATTCGCCTTGTCTAAAAATGTAAGTTACTGTTCCGCTTAATGCAAAATCTCTTATTGCAACTGCAGTAATACCAGTATATGTAATTGTAAAAGTTCCTGCACTTCCGCTTGTATTGTAAACATTAAATGTTAAATATTCGTTTTCATTAACAATTGTAGAAATGTTATTTATAAAAATGTTTTTATATTTATCATGACCATATAAAGATATAGCTACCGAAGTATAGTTTTCATTTAATTTATTGTTGTTAATATTAAAATCACTTGGTTTTAAATACCTTAAAACAATGTGAGGAACTTCATAATCGTAATTATAATAGTTTACAAATACAAGCCTCATATTGTTGTTATTAATAATGCGACTTCCACTTTCAAAATACACAATTTCTAAATTAAAATCTGTTTGAGAAGTGTTTGATATTATGTAAAATGAATTATCTCCTAATGTATAATTATATTTGTCTTTACTAAAAGCTGAGTTTTGAATAAATATTGTAATTTCATTTTTGCCATCACAAGTCAAATCAATAAAATTAATTTCTATATATTTGTTTAAAACTTCTGCTTGCGAAAGTACAAGGATTGAACCTTCTAAATTGTTTATAAAATCAATGTAAAAAACTCCATATTTTCCAAAGTCTTCACATTCTGTCATTCCACCATAGAAAGAATATGGATAGCAAGAAGCATAGCACATTTCTTTAATTCCATCGCCGTTTATGTCTGTCCAATTTTTTGCATTTACTTTGCTTGGAATTATAAATTCGTTTGAAGTATATGTGCCATAAGAAACCTTTACAGTTGTAACAACACTATTGTAGATTGTTTTATATGTGTAAATTACATCGTAAATATTTCCGTTGTTATAAATATCAACTCTGTTTGCAACAAAACTTGTATTTCCGTTTGTGTATTTTGAATAAATTTCATTATAAAAAAAGTAATAATTTGCTTCTTGTCCAAGACCTGAAACAAAAGTTGTTTCATTATTTGCAATTTCATCAATAACTTCAGTTGAAATTGTTGGCATAAGTATAATATCAATTTTATTTGTTAAAATTTCTATGTTTGAAGAAGGATATTCTAATACTTGAAAACTTAAAACACATCTATTATTTGTAAAGTAATTTATATGCAATGTTTTTGTTTGATTTGAGCCATCAAAATAGACATATACTATATTATTTACTTCATCAATTGAATCATAGTTTGTTATAGTATAGTCAACTCCCATAACTGCAGTAGAGTCATTTAACTTTAGCCCAATACTCATTCCCATACCGGTGTTATTTGCATTGGTAACTAGCAAGTCATAACCACTTTCTGTTGCTTGTTTTGTTATAGAAATTTTGCCGTAACTATCTATGTTGTGAATGTTTACAGTGTAAGTTCTTTGAGCAAACTTTGTGCCATCTGGTGAGAGTTCATAAAAAGTGAAAACAATTGTTTTAAAACTTTCTAGCCTTAAATCGTTAAAACTTTTCACATAATAATTAATAATATTTCTGCCAGCTGGAATAATGAAAGCATTAAGAGAACTGTTATAGCGACCTGGGTTTCCTATTGCATTATCGATAACATAGTCTTTTCCAAGTTCTGCAGTGCCCGTCAAATCACAATAGATTAGTTTTTCACTTAAAGATGAAATTGGTGTTTCTCCTGGATTGTATTCTACTGTTAAAAATGTTTGTTGATTTTCAAAAATATCAAGTGTGTGGAAAGAAATATTTGGCAAACCTATATTATAAAGATCAGAATAAAATGACCAACCAACTTCACTACAATTAACAATCAAAGGCTTACCATTAACTTCAGTTGGGAAGTTGCTCAAATTATAACTAATGTTATTGATATTTTCAGTGAGTAACAAGCCATCTACATGGAAATCATGAACAACTTCTTTAACTCCAACAGGAAATACAATTTGAGTTGTGGATAATGCTGGATGTAAACCAGTCATTGTAATCGTTATTTCTTCATTCCAAGTTCTTGACAATTTAAACAAAACTTGCAAAGTTTTTTCAAGTCCAATTTTAGTATAATTATTATTTCCAATTTTAATGGCTTCCAATTTAATAAATGAGCTTGTGACATCGGATAAAACTGTAACATCTCTTTCAGCAATTAAATTATCATTTGCATCATAAAGAGATAAAATTGGTTGTTCATCATATATTGTATAGCCAGTCTTAGAGTAAAACATAATAACTTTTTTTTCTTCAAAAGGTTCAAAAGTAATTATGGTATCTAAAGGTTCATACATGAGTGGCTCACCCAAATACATCAAACCGCCACTTGCTACAAGCCTTACAGATTGTCTTAAATAAATATTTTCCCAAGTTCTAGAAATAGTTACAGCAATACTATCATTATTACCAATGGTATCTTCATCAAGAGCCATAGAAATTGTTGGCATATTTGCTGTACTTTTTTCAGCACTTATTGTAACATTTGTCAAACTTTCTTCAATTGTTTGGCTGTTTGCTGTCACGCAAAACATGTTTCCAGCAAAAACTGGAAGAATGTCATAAATATTTTCATAATTTAAAGTTATAACAAAATAATTATTATCTTTGTTTAATAACGCAGTGTAATTATATGAGTAGTAATAAGTTATATCTAAATATGTATAAGGTTCTGCTAATAATGTTGGAGAAAGTTTTTGATTATCAATCCACACTTCAATTCCTTGCAATGAAGCATCACTAACAGCATACATATTAAAATTTATTGTGTAAACATCTATAGGCAAGGAAGATGATGTTATTCCAACATTAAAATAAGCTTTATTTCTTTTATCAGTTACAGGATAAAATCTTAAACAATTTGGATTAGTTCCATTAAGATCAGTGTAAGATAATGTTTCTTTGCTTAAAAATATTGTAGGCCATGTATCATCGTTGATAATTAAAATTGTTTGTTCTTGCGAAATTGAACTATATCTAGAAGGTTCACTTAATTTAAGTCCAATTTTCCTATTCAAAATCTTTCTTGTAATTGTAGGAATAGTAATATTTATAGTTTTTAAAAATTCACCATCATTAAAAGTTAAAGTTCCGTGCGTGTCATTAATATCAATTCCAATAACTGCCATTTCATTTTCTGTTAGTCCTGTAAGTGCAACCAAAGAATAATTAATGCTTGCTACTCCAACATTAGATGTTCTCATAACTTCTACAACTAAACTTCCAAGGCTTGTAAGGTATGTATATTCACTTAAACCAAAATAAAACTTACCTCTTTCAAATGAGTTGATAAGTGTTAAATTTACAGATGTATATTGATTTACAAAGCTTTTGTTAAAATCATTTTGCTGGCTGTTAAGAAAAACTAAATCTCCATAAAAATCTGTTGTTAATGAAGAGAAATCTAACAAAGGAATGGATATAGTTTGCTCAGTTTGACCTTCTTCCCAATTTACGGCAAAAGGGAAAAGGTCATTTTGGTAATGCTCGCCCTCAACTAAACTAGAATTTTGTAAATCTATATAATTTGTATATGCTGTTGTTTCTGATCTATAAACCGTGAATGTGATATCTTCATCTCGATTAACATTTATGCTACTTATATCAGTGAATAAATAATCCTTTTCATAATCACCGACCAAATCAATAAAGATTGAAGCAGGTCCATTAAGTGAAAAACCTTCTGGTAAATAATCTTCTAAGATTGTAACTTGCAATCTTTTTGTTCCATAAAATAAACCATTGTTTAAAACATTAAGATTAGTACCCCAAATATCGTATACAAAAGTTTCTGTTTCATAATTAAATAAAGTCAAGTTATCAAAATATGAGGTTTTATTATAATCTACGCCAACTTGAGTTGTAATATCATTGTATTGAATTGGAATTGAATAATTTAAGTTTCCATAATAATCAGTGTTTAAATTAATTAAGCAATCTGAATATGAACTATTAAAAGAAACAACTCCATCTATAATATCTGCCCCAGAATAAGCCATAGAATTTGCCCAAGAAATTGTATTATTTTCTGCTAAATACTCATCATCCCAAATAGCAAGTGATAAGAAGTCTTTTGCAGGCAACAAAATGTTTGTGTTTTCATCTGACAAGAAAAATTGAACATGTAAAGTTTTTGCTCCATCAAGCAAATTATTATTCAAAGCTTCAATATTTAAAATTCCAATTGAGTCTTCATTAACTTCACTATCATTAAAATCTATATATCCAACATTTTGAACAATAGAATAATTTTCATCTAAATTAAAGTCAGTTCCAAGAACTGCAGATGTTTTTTCAAAATCTATTGTGTAAAACAATCTGAATGCACTTACACTTTTTCCTGTTGATGGTCTTGTGTATATTTCATAAGACAAAACTCCACCTTCTTCAGGCAAGACAGCATCATAATTTTCTTCTGGGCGAATATAAGGATTTGTTTGTGGTAAATTCAAAACAATCATTGCATCATTATTAATTAAACTAAGTTCATCATCTTCGATAAAAAATGAAGTTTTTAAATTATTATCAAAGTCTTTCAAAGATAATGTATTACTATTAAAATATTGTGTTCCACAATTTTCAAAATTGGAAAATTGCAAAGTATATACAGATTGCCAATTTAAGTAATTATTATCAAAAAATTTAAGCTTTAAATTTGCTTCGGTTTCATATTTACCTTCAACTATTTTAAAAATGTAGTTACTTTGAGTTGTTTCAAATTTTAACTCTTTATTATTATTTATATCATAATTAATTAATTTGTATTGAAAAGAAGGAGCTGTAGTTTTAAGACCATTATCTCCTGTGCGTATAATTTTAAAATTTCTATATCCTATTGTTTCAATACTATCTGAATTGTCAGGAACAATTATAATTGAATTGTTACCATTCAAATCATAAACAACAACATCAAGAATTGAGCGTAGACCATTTGTTGTTGGTTCATATCCAGCTTGAACTTCTTGAGAAGTTGTAGAAAGAGTTATTTCTCTTACTCTTATATCATCTACGCTTTCAGCATTAGAATTTTGAGTTAATACAATATTAACAGTTGTTTGACCTGCTGGTAAGGTATAAGTTGAATTGTATTCAAAAATATTTCCTTGATTGATAAAAACTTGTTGCCAATAATCTTCCCATTCATTAATCAATTCTTGAAAATTTGGCTCATTTTCAATATTTTCATAATAGGAAGGAGAATTAGAAAATTGAGGAATTACTATGTTTTCTGTTAAAGAAAATATTACATCAACATCTTGTGCTTGACTAATACATACTTTAATAGTTTGTTCAGCATTATTTTTTTCAGCTATGTACAAATTTGGATTGTCACTGCTGTCAATGTTCACAACTTCAAAGCCAATTGAAGCAATTTGAGTATCAATTTCTTCTCCACCTGCACTAACAGTTATATTACAATGAAATAAAAATGAAAATATTACAAAACCTAAAACAATAAAACTTGTTAATAATGGTTTAAAATATTTTTTCATAAGTACCCCCAAATATGAATTGACTTATACAATTTATTTTATTATATTATATATTATAAACACCCGTCATAAGGCGGGAGTCAAGGGAAATTTATGAAAATTTTAGAAAAAAAATATATTCATCCATTGTACAAAATTAAAGAGTTTGCAGAATTTGTTGGGTTAACTGTGGACACTCTCTTGTTTTATGAAAAAATTGGCTTGTTTTTGCCACATGAAAAAAATGAAGAAACTGGATATCGTTACTATTCAATTTCGCAATTAGGAACAATTTCACAAATTATTCAATTAAAAAATTTGCAACTATCTTTGGAAGAAATAAAACAATTTTTACAAGGCAATTTTACAATGAATCAAAAATTAAAAATGGTTCAAGAAAAAATTTTTAATTTGCAAAGTTTGGTACAAATTTTCAAAATTTTCAACAAGGAGATGTCCTATTCAGCCTATATAAAAGAAATACCAGAACATATTGTTTATACTTATAAAACAAAGGTTGCAAAAAGCATAGATATTCTATTCATATATGAAAAAATACTTAACGAATTTATACAAAAGAAAGTCAAAATCAAACAACCATATAATTTCTACACAAAATACTATGATGATAAAATTAAATTTGAAGATAATAATGTTGAAATTTTTGCAGAAGTTTTAAATGCTAATGTAAATACGAAAATAATTCCAAAACAAAAATATATATGTACGCTTCATAATGGTGATTATCATGATTTACCAAAAGCATATAAATTCTTAAATGAATATTGCAAAAAAGCGAACATTGAAACAATTGATTATCCAATTGAACAGTATATTGAATCATACGGTTCAAAAGATTCAGCAAATGATTTTGTTACAGAAATAATGCTACAAATTAAATAAAATCTATATTTTTAAAATTGAAATTATAGATTTGTTTTTTAACTAATTTTTTTGCTATAATAATTGGATTCTAATTTTTAAAAAAGAAATTTAAACTTTTAAAAATATATTAATCAGTTATAATTTCAAATACCGCAGAGCAACAAGTGGAAAAACATTTTTCTGAAGTTTCTTTTTCTCTAATCAAAATGTTTAAAAAAGTTGAGTCAAATTGTTCATAAGTGTTATTGGTTGTAAAAGTTATACCTATTGATGACATTGGATTCCAACCAATATTATTATAATTATAATTATTATAACTATCCATATCTTCCAAAAGATTTGATGATCCATTATCTTTATAAAATCTATATTCAAAATTTTCATAATTAGCACATTGTGTAACAGTGTAGCTATCTTCACTAACCGAAACTGTTCCTATTTTAACAACCGAATTATTATATAAATACAAAACATAATTTACTGTGCAAATTTCATTGTTATCAAAATATTCAAATCTGTCATCATAATGAATTTCTTCTTGACCATTGACATTAACAATTGAATTTCTGGCTATTGCACCTGTTAATTCTTCTTCATTTTCAACATAAAACCAACTTATATGTTTATATGGAATTACTGTTTTTAAAGTATAATAATAAATATCAGTAGAATTTGACGCATAATGAGTATCATTTTCTTTTAATCTTGCAATAATATTTGCTTCAAATCCAATTGAAAAGTTCGAAGTCAAAATGCTATTAACACTCAAATAATTATTGTTTATTTCATTATAATATAAAATAATTCCAGAATTTAAATTTGTATAATCTCTAAAATAATAATTCTCCCAGTTCGTTCCGTTATCGCAAGAAACTTCAATTGTTGGATCGTATGAAATTGTTCCTTCATTATTTTGTACACTCATATATTGATAAGCATTTTCAAATTCAATAATCACAGCACCATACGAATTTTGATACACATTTTCTATAACCAAATTTGAAGTTTGTTCACATTTGGTTTCAACAACTTGTTCTCCACATGCACTCAAAAAAATTACACAAGGTGCAATAAGTGCTAGAACTAATGCAAATAAAATAAATCTTTTATTCATTAATTTCTCCATTTAATTAATTATAAAACAAACAAATCAAAAATCAAAATGTTTTAAATGGTTATGTTTAATCATTTTGTTTTGAACTACATTTTTTTATTATAAAAGTATATTTTTGTCGATATCTCGGGATTTGTTTAATCTTTTTATAAATAAATTTGATTAATTTCTTGTTTGCATTGATAGTAAAGTGTTACGAGTTTCAAAATTTTGACATTATTATTTTAAATTTTAATAAATATTTAACTTAATGTTTCAAATCTTATTTTTACAAAAAAAATTTCTTCATCATTATAAATGTTAATATATTTTGAAACAGTAAATCGATTTTTAAATAATTATTAACAATTTTTTCTCTATTCTTGTTTTTTGCAAAAATATATGGCAAAACATTTTAATAAAAAAAACTGCCCTAAATTTGAGAGCAGTTTTTCTTTTATTATTCTTCAGAAATAAGAAAAATTTTATCTTCGAAACCACCACGCTTTATAGCCTTGTCGTTTCTCATTTTTTCTAATTCTACTTTTGAAATTCCTTGCAATGAAGAGAGTGAATATACAACTTCGAGTATATCGCAAAGTTCTTTTGTGTCGCCACTTTCCAAATATTCTTTAACTTCTTCAGAAAGTTTATCTCTTAAAGATGAATATAATTCTTCATTATTAAGAATTTTTATTTCAACTTTCTTTCCTTCTTTTCGAATGATTTCTGGAATGCGATCACGAACAAGTTTGTTATATACAATTTTCATACTCACCTTTTATTTACGAGGAAATTTTAAGTTTGCTTGAGCAGCAGCGAGTCTTGCAATTGGAACTCTGTATGGTGAGCAAGATACATATGTAAGTCCTGCTTTGTGACAGAATTCAATTGAGCTAGGATCTCCACCATGTTCTCCGCAAATTCCAAGCTTGATATGTGGATTTACTGATTTTGCTTTGTTAACAGCAATTTCAACAAGTGCGCCAACACCTTCAGTGTCGAGTCTTGCAAATGGATCTGATTCAAAAATCTTTTTCTCATAATAAGCACCCAAGAACTTACCTGCGTCATCTCTTGAGAAAGCATATGACATTTGAGTAAGGTCATTTGTTCCAAATGAGAAGAATTTTGCCTTTTCAGCAAGTTTTTCTGCAATAACGCAAGCTCTTGGTGTTTCAATCATTGAACCAATTGAATATTCAAGTTCAGTTCCACTGTTAGCAATAAGCTCTTCAGCTTTTGCTTTTACAATGTCATGAACATAACCAAATTCTTTAACATCTGAAGTAAGTGGAATCATGATTTCAGCTTTAACATTGTAACCAAGATTTTTCTTAACTTCAAGAGCTGCTTCAATAACAGCTTGAGTTTGCATTTCAGCAATTTCTGGATATGTTACTGCAAGTCTAAGACCACGGTGACCCATCATTGGATTAAACTCATGCAAATCTTCAACAGTTGCTTTAAGTTTTTCGAATGTAAGTCCCATTTCTTTTGCAAGATCTTTGATTTCTACATCAGTGTGAGGTAAAAATTCATGCAAAGGTGGATCAAGGAATCTGATTGTAACAGGATTTCCTTTCATTTCTGTGTAAAGACCAATAAAGTCTTTTCTCTGCATAGGCAAAAGTTTTTTTAGAGCAGCTTTTCTTTCTTCAACAGTTGAAGAAACAATCATTTCTCTAACTGCAGGAATTCTTTCTGGATCAAAGAACATGTGTTCAGTACGGCAAAGTCCAATACCCTGAGCACCAAAACTGTAAGCAGTTTTAGCATCTTTTGGAGTGTCAGCATTTGTGCGAACTTCAAGAGCACGGAATTTATCAGCCCATTGCATAATTGTTCCAAAGTTTCCACTAAGGGTTGCAGTTTCAGTTTTTACAGCTGAACCATAAATGATTCCTGTTGAACCATCAAGAGAAATTATGTCGCCTTCTTTGAAAGAAGCATCTCCAATTTTGCAAGTTTTTGTTTTTTCATCAAGAGTAAGTTCATGGCAACCAGCAACGCAAGTTGTTCCCATTCCTCTAGCAACAACAGCTGCGTGAGAAGTCATACCACCACGAGCTGTAAGAACACCTTCAGAAGCTGCCATTCCTTCAATATCTTCAGGGCTTGTTTCCAAACGAACAAGAATACTCTTTTCTTTGTTTTTCTTGTTTGCAACTGCTTTTTCAGCTGAGAAAGCAATTTTTCCACAAGCTGCACCAGGTGAAGCTGGCAAAGCTTTTCCAACAACTGGAGCTTTTTTAAGAGCTGCAGCTTCAAATGTTGGGTGAAGAAGTGCATCAAGTTGTTTTGGTTCAAGTTTCAAAATTGCTTCTTCTTCAGTAAGCATTTTTTCATTTACCATGTCAACTGCAATTTGAAGAGCTGCCTTTGCTGTTCTCTTACCATTTCTGGTTTGAAGCATATAAAGTTTACCCTTTTCAATTGTGAATTCCATGTCTTGCATATCACGATAGTGCTTTTCAAGTTTGTCTGCAATGTTAGCAAATTCATCATATAGTGCCTTGTTTTGAACGGCAAGTTCTGAAATTGCAAGTGGTGTACGAATTCCTGCAACAACATCTTCGCCTTGAGCATTCATCAAATATTCACCATAAAGATTCTTTTCACCAGTAGAAGGGTTTCTTGTGAAAGCAACACCTGTTCCACTATCATTTCCCATGTTTCCGAAAACCATTGATTGAATGTTAACGGCAGTACCCCACGAAGAAGGAATGTCGTTCATTCTGCGATAAACATTGGCTCTAGGATTATCCCAAGAACGGAAAACAGCTTTTGTGGCTTCAATGAGTTGAACTTTTGGATCTTGTGGAAATTCAACCTTGAGTTCTTCTTTGTAGAATGCCAAAAATTTCTTAACAAGTTGTTTAAGATCGTTAGTGTCAAGTTCGTTATCAAGCTTAACACCTTTTTTCTCTTTAACTTCATCAATAAGTCTTTCAAAGCGTGATTTTGGAAGTTCCATAACAACATCTGAGAACATTTGAATAAATCTGCGGTATGAATCGTATGCAAATCTTTCATTATTAGTAAGTTTTGCAAGACCTTCAACAACACTAAGGTTAAGTCCAAGGTTCAAAATTGTGTCCATCATTCCTGGCATTGATGCGCGAGCACCACTTCTAACAGAAACAAGGAGAGGATTTGTTGCGTCCCCAAATTTTTTGCCGACTTTTTTTTCTAATTTTGCGAGTGAATCCATGATTTGAGTAATAATTTCATCAGAAATAATTTTACCATCTTCATAGTATTTTGTGCATGCTTCAGTTGTAATTGTGAAGCCTTGTGGAACAGGAAGTCCAATGTTTGTCATCTCAGCAAGGTTCGCACCTTTTCCGCCAAGAAGATTTCTCATTGTGGCATCGCCTTCGTTAAACAAGTACACAAATTTGTTTTTTGCCATAATTTAATCTCCTTTTTTTCAACCTTCTCAATATAAACTAATCTTAAAAAAATGGCAAATGAAATGATTAATATTTTTTGAAAATGCCACAAATCATTATTTCTTGCATTATGGCATATTGAAAAACAGCTTATTTCGTGATACAATCTAAGCAGAGGTAACATATGGGCAAAATGAAAGTGATAAACTTTAATGGCGGTGGGACTCTTCTTTATGAAAAAATTAAAATTAATAAAGCAGTAGATGGATTCATTGCTTTTGCCCCTGGAGCACAAATTGATGGAAACCTTAATGGTCTTTCCCATTTGTACGAACATATGATTTTCAACGGCACCGCTAACAACAATAATGTTTCTGAAACAATTAGGAATTTACATTCACACCAAAATGGACAAACAAGGTTTGGCAGTGTTGCAACCACTTTTTATTGTCCTATTAACAAATTTGAAGATGTAATGAAATTAAACTCAGATATGATTTTGAATTCAACATTCAAATCTGAAAAGATTGAAATTGAAAAAAGAGTAATTTCAGAAGAAATAAATAGATTTTGTAATAGCGAAGAATATGATATTAATTGTTTATTTGACAATGTTCTTTATGGAACTCCTGAATGTAGAAGATCAATTGTTGGAAATGCTGAAAATATCACCAAAATTACAAAAGAAAATCTTTTAGAATATCAAAACAAATGGATTAACCGCCAAAATTTTATTGCTTCAATAGCTGGAAACATTAGTCTTAACAAAGCAAAAAAAATGATTGAAAATTTGTTTTTATCCAAAATGAATGCAGGTGAAAAAATTAACTACCAAAAGGCTGATGAACAAAATTTGGTTGATTCTTCTCAATTAGGTATATTAAAAAACAATTCACCAAAAGTTCATGTTAGAATTGGTTTCCCAACATATGGTTATGCTGAAGATGGAAAACCCACTTTTATTGAAGAACTTTTTTGCACAATTTTAAACAATCGTGGAATTTTATTTGAAAAAATTAGAAATGAAAATGGACTTGCATATTGTTGCTCAGCTAATATTATGAGAAGCAAGAACAATGGTGTTATATATTTTGACATTATAACATCAAAAGAAAAAGCAAAAAAAACAATCGAGGTTTGTTCTGAAATTGTGGAAGCACTTAAAAAAGGTATATCACCTAGTCAACTTAAATTTGCAAAAGAATGTATTTTGTCAGAAAGAGCGACTGCAACTCCATTTTTACAAGGAGTTGCGTATAATTTATTTGTTTTGAATAGATATGGAAAAGAAGACAAATCAGAATATTATTGGTTAAAAATTGCAAAAAAAATAACTGTTAATGATGTAAACTCTTACATAATCAAAACTTTTAATTCAAACAAAATATATGTTGCAGTTTCTGGCAACATTACAAAAGAAGATTTGCCTAATATTGAAGAAATCAAACAAATGTATAAAATAAATGAAAAATCAACTCAAGCAGAAAATGGAGATAAAGAACAAATGAAAAAACAAGATGAACAACTTGAAAATACTCAAATAAGACAAACCGTTACCAAAACAAAATATTCAAAACTAAAAAACATAAAAATAACATTAACAAAAACTAAAACAAATGAAATGGATAAAAAAGTCTATTCAAACAAAAACAAATCACAAAAATCTTCATCTCAAGAAAGATAACTGCCTATTTGTACTTCAATTAATGTTAAGATATAAGTTGCAAAAAAAACAATATTTATTACGCTATTTTACTCAAACTTACAGCTTGTTTTTGCCTCAAAAGACTTAAACACCAATGTTTCAACTGACATAACATCGTTTTCTGATGATTTGATATGGGTCAATGTATCAAAATCGCTTTTTTCAATCAAAATTATAAGCGCAATTATTTTTGTGGGAACTAAAGCACAACTACTCTCACAACATTTTGAGCATAATGCGTTACCTTGAGAATGGTCAAAATATACTTCATCATGAGTAAGTTTGCCACAACTGGCACATTTTGTAAGATTTATTTTTGTTCCATTAAGTTCACAAAGACTAAGTATAAATTTAATTTTGATTAGCCTAAGTAGCAGTTGATTGTTGCTTTTTAAATAAACAAAATCCATGATTGCTTTAAGTGTTTTCAATGTCAAAACAAAAAGCTGGTTTCCTTGTTCACCAAAACTTGAAATATTTTCAATTAATTTAAGCACTGAGCAACCAGCATAAAATGCTGAAATATCAGTTGTTATATCAAAAAAACTTTCTATTAATGTTGCACCGCTAACAATGCTTAATCCAGCACCTTTTGTAAGTTCAAATTCGGCAAAACAAAAAGGCATTGAAGCGAATTTAAGCTTTGCCTTTTCAGATTTAATGCCTTTTAAAACAGCTTTGATGAGTCCGTTTTCAAGAGAAAACAGAGTAACAATTTTATCTTTTTCTTTATAATCGCTGGCTCTAAGCACAATCGCTTTTTCTTTTGTTAACATTATTGCTCCAGAAATTTAACTTTGAAATTCATTATCTTCAATCAAATCTTTATAAGGGTGATTTTCAATGTTGGCATGCAACAAATAAAAACCTATTTTACCAGTTTTTAAAAAAAGTTTCCACGCAAGTAATGATGCTTCACTTTTGAATTCTCTCATATGCGTTCCTCCATTCTTAACTATAATAATGTTATGCATCTTTGTGATGCTTATGTGTATTATAAAATGCGATTTATAACAAATATTATTTTGGTCCTTTATATTTCTATTATACATTTTTTTAAAAAAAACACAAATCTATTTTTAAATTTGTGTTTTACAAAATAAAAGATATATTAAATTTCAAATTTGTATATTTCAGCCAAAGCAGAAGGATCATTTTTCCAACCTTCCCTAACTTTTACCCAAAGTTCAAGAACAACATTTTTTCCGACTAACTTTTCAATATCTTTCCTTGCTTGTGTTCCAATTTTTTTAATCATTGAGCCATTTTTGCCAATAATTATACTCTTATGAGATTCTTTATCACAAACAATAGTTGCATTGATTTCAGCTTGTTTACTCTTTTCTTTAAAAGTAACAATTTGAACAGCAATTCCATGTGGCACTTCTTCGTTTAATAAAAGTAATGTTTTTTCTCTAACAATTTCTGAGCACATAAAACTTATGCTTCTGTCAGTTATCATATCATTTTCAAAAAGGGCATCTTCTTTTTTGCATTCTGACAAAAGATTAACAATTGCTTCTTCAATCTTGTCGCAATTTTCACCAGTAACACTTGAATAAGGAATAAAATCCTTAACATTTCCAACTTTTTGAAGTTCAGCTAGCTCAGGATAAAGCTTTTCAAAAGTTGAAATATCAATTTTTGAAATTGCAACAATAACAGGAAGTTCTTTTTTAACTTGTTCAGTTACAAACTTGATTGAACTTTCAGTAATAGGTTTTGATCCATCAATTACACAAAGAACAATATCACAACCATCTGTTGCACTTCTAACGCTCTTCATCATTTGTTTGTCAAGCCCAGTTCTTGATTCATGAATACCAGGAGTGTCTACAAAAACAATTTGATAATTTTCTTTGTTAACAATTCCCAAAATATTATTACGAGTCGTTTGTGGCTTTGGCGAAACAATAGAAATTTTTTGTCCGACGAGAAAATTTATAAGCGAGCTTTTTCCAACATTTGGTTTTCCAACAACACTGACAGTTCCACATTTAAAATTCATTTTATCTCTCCAATTTAATTTTTTTCATAATTTTTTCTGCAAGTTCTTGCATAACTAATTCATCTTCTTCATTGATATGGTCAAAACCTAAAACATGCAAAAATCCATGCAATGCAAGAAAACATATTTCTCTTTCTAAAAAATGACCATATTCTTTGCTTTGAGCAATTGCCTTAGACAAGCAAATTACAACATCACCCACAAAAATGTATTTTGATTGCTTGTCCATATCATTTGCAAATTTTATCGTATCTATTACATCAAAAGGTTTTAAGTCAAGCATTGGAAATGATAAAACATCTGTAACCTTGTCAATTTCTCTATGTTTTTTATTGAGTTCTTGAATTGTTTTTTCATTAACAAAGCTAACAGAAAAGACAAGTTTTTTGTAAGTTTGTTTGGTTTGTCTACAGGCTTCCAAAGCAAGAAGTTTGATTTTTCTTCTAAGCCAAAAACCCTTAATGTTTTCAAATTCAACTTTCATTAGTAGTTATCCTTTTTTCATACTCAATAACATAGGTAGCTTTTACCGACGAACCAACCCTATCTTCTGTTTGAAATTGTCTTAAAACTGCAGTTCCATTTTCAATCATGCTGTTACATTTCAATTTTAGTTCTTCAAAAATTTTAGTTCTAACAGAATCGAATAATTCATTAATAACAATTTTGTTTGTTTCATAATAAACAGTGGAAATCATTTTGATTGGAAGAATGTTTCCAAGCGACAATTTTTGTTCATTAACAACTGTGTTATAAGTATCAAAGTTTACTTGACACTCTGAATCATACACTGTTTTACCCCAAATAGCAATCTTTCTTTGAATAATTTTTTTGCCTGTTTGTTGCAACTCTTCCCTGTTTTCGTTGTGAACAATTGATTGAACTGCAAAACACCTAAGAACAATTTCTGCCTTTGGAATAACATCTTTTTTTTCACCAGTACTTAGCAATGTGTAAGGCATGACAAGTGCTTCGCCTTCCATAACAAAACTGCCTTTGCTAACGGCAAGTGTTCCCTGAAAAATCTCAACAGATTCCACAATTCCATTTGCACATGCTCTTAAAGGTAAAAAATTTTCTGAACTCATTTCATCTGGAACAATCTTTTCTTTTACTGAAATAAACAAAGTTGATCCTTTAATCATGAAACTTACAAAAGATATTTTTGTTGAAGTTGACATCAATTTTTCTTCTAAATTTGCTCCATTTAATGTACTTTTTAAAGAAATTGGTAAAATGTTTTCTGAAGCAACAAAAGCTTCAACTTCGCTTAATGACTTTTCTGTTGCACCAATTATTTCTACTTTTAAAACAAAAGATGAAAAAATTGGCAATGTTACAAGACAGAAAAAAAAGGCTGAAAGTAGCCCGATACTTTTTTTAAAAAAAAGTTTAAGTTTGTTTTGCCCCCAAATCTCAATTTCAAATTTTATGTTTGAACTGTTAAACAATTTAATAATTTTGTTTTTGTTCCAAAAATTTACAATAATTTTTGCACAGTCTTCTTTTTTTTGTGCTGAAATTATAAAAAGATTATTTTTTTTGATTAACGACAGAGTTTTTGCAAAATTTAAATGCGACAAAGAAAATGAAACAAACAAAAATCTCACAAAACAACCTCCACATTTACAATTTTTCCACAAACAAAAAATGCATCTTTGTCTAAATATGAAATTTTTATATTTGTTCCAGAAATTGTTAGAACTCCTTTTTTTGTTTTAAATGAAATGCTTGTTTCATTGTAAGACAAAACTTCATTTTTTGATTCAACATAAACACCTTTTCCAGGCAAAAAAACAATCATTGGTTCGCCATCATAACCAACGAATTTTCCAAATTTTTCAACCGTTTCTTCAAAAAAATTAAACAAATTTGCTCCTAATGCTTCAAGAAATTAACACCTATTTATGTATGATTGTATGCCCATTTCTAGTGTAATATGAAGGTGTTTAAAAAAAACACTTAGATTTGTTTACTAAGTGTTTTTGGAATTAATCAACTCTCTTTAAAGTTCCATCAATAAGCATTATTTTAACAATTTTTGGTAATGTCTGAAAGGTGTCAACAAATGATTCTTCTTCCATTTCTCCAAAAGAAGATAAAAAGTCTTCATTGCCCGTTCCATATTGAAAGTCTTTAAATTCTTCTTGTTGTTCTTGATCATCATAAAAATTACTATCATCATTATCAAAATTTTCTAAAGAATCAAGAAGATTGTTTTCATATGCGTTCTTTTTTAATTCAGCTCTTTGCAAATCAAAATCTGACACAACAGTTTTTTCTGTTTTTAATTCAGCTCTATCAATATCAAAAGTTGATTTTTCTTTTTTTAACTCTTCTCTTTCAATATCAAATTCGGATTTCAATACTGTTGGAGGTTTTTCAAACAAAACACCTTCCGTTTTTTCTTCTTTTTTAACTTTAGGTTTAGGCTCTTCTTTGAAAGAAAGTTTGCCTTTGCTTGGAATAAAATCTGGATCAACAACAACAGGAGCTTTTTCTTTAACAGGAGTGGCAGATTTGGCTTGACTTGATGATTTTGAAGAATGCTCTTTAATTTCATCAAACACAAAGAAAAACAAAACACCAGCGGCTGCAATTCCTAGTGCAACATAAAGCATTTCTCTGCACCTCCTTTATTTTATTCTTGAATTATTTATCTTTTTGGTTTTGTGTCAGTTCCAGCAAGACTCTTTCTCATTTCTGTGTCAGAAACAAGATTTTGCATGCGATAATAGTCCATAACTCCGAGTTGTCCGTTTTTAATTGCAGTTGCCATAGCTTTTGGAACTTCTGCTTCAGCGGCAAGAACAAGTGCTTTCATTTCTTGTGTTTTAGCTTTCATTTCTTGTTCAAGAGCCATAGCCATTGCACGCCTTTCCTCGGCTCTTGCCTGAGCAATTGCCTTATCAGCATCAGCTTGGTCAATATGAAGTTTTGCACCAATATTTTGTCCAACATCAACATCGGCAATATCAATTGAAAGAATTTCAAAAGCTGTTCCAGAGTCAAGACCTTTAGCTAAAACTGTTTTTGAAATAAGATCTGGATTTTCAAGAACTACTGTGTGAGTTTCAGCTGAACCAACTGTTGTAACAATACCTTCACCAACACGGGCAATAATTGTTGCTTCACCTGCTCCTCCGACAAGACGAGCAATGTTAGCTCTGATTGTTACTCTGGCTTTAACTTTAAGTTCAATACCATCTTTTGCAATAGCAGAAATAAGTGGTGTTTCAACAACACGAGGTGTAACACTCATTTTGATTGCGTAAGACAAATCACTACCAGCAAGGTCAATTGCTTTAGCCATATCAACTGAAAGTGGAATTTTTGCACTGTGAGCTGAAATTAAGCTTGAAACAACTTCAGTTACATTTCCTCCAGCCATTGAGTGAGTTTCAAGGTCAACAATGTCAATGTTAAGTCCTGCTTTTTTTGCTTGAATATATGATTCAACAATGTTTTTGTAATCAATTTTTCTGAGCTTCATTCCAACAAGTCTTCCCATTGAAACATGTGCACCAGAAACAATGGTAATAAACCAAGTTCTAATTGGCACCATAATCAAAACGATTCCTAAGAACAGAACAACAACTCCGGCTAAGATGTACCAAATAATATCTAATGGCATATTTACCTCCTATAAATTGGATTAATTAATTTTATTATTTGCTATAAATATAAAAAGATTAAATTTTACGAATATAAATTTTGTTTCCCTCAATTCTACTAACTCTGATTCTTGTTCCAACAGCAAGAACTCCTTCAAGAGAAATGACTTCTTGTTCACTTCCACCGAACAAAGCTTTTCCAACAGGTCTACAACCCTTTGAAACAACACCTTCTTTGTTGGCAAGAATTCTAAATGGATTTTTGTTTTCATCAGCATAGTCAACAGGAATAGCTGTTCTTGTTTCTGAAATTGCTGATTTTTTTATCATACCAAATTTTGCACTTTCAACAATAAACAAAACAACAAAAGCAAGCAGAATTGCAAAGCCAAGCATGAGTAAGAAAATGGTTAATGCACTTGCGCCATCAATAATGAAAAGCACAATTCCAGCAACAAACATCAAAATACCGCTTATGCCAAAAATACCAAATCCTGGGACAAAAGCTTCAACAATGTTGAATATAACACCAAGGCATAACAATGCAACCGCAATAATAGCAATGGTACTCACAATAAATCTTCTCCTTTTAACAAATTCGTTTGTATTATAACATAATCGATTAAAAAATAAAAGAGTATTTATACAAAATGTATATTTCAATCACATTAAAGCCGACAAAAAACAACTTATCAAATTCTATTAATTAATGTGTCTAAAATTTGCGATAGCTCATAGGAAGTTAAAGTATTGAATTAAATTTAGGCAAAATGAACCATTTTTAAAAAAGTATGACATTTATTATTATTTTTTTTGTTTTCCAAATAAAAAACAACGATTTTTTGTCGTTGCTTTTTAAAATTTTAAGAATATTTATTATTCCATAACAAATGTTAATGAAGTTTGATCTTCATTTGTATCAATGATTATAACTCCCTCTTTGTCAAATTCGCCAAGAAGAATTTTTTCTGCAACTCTATCTTCAATTTCTTTTTGAATAAAGCGTTTCAATGGTCTTGCACCATATTCAGCATCTGCACCGTTTTCAACAATATATTGAAGTGCATTTTGAGAAAGTTTTAACTTTAGGTTTTGTGCTTCAAGACGCTGTCCAAATTTGCTTATCATAATTGTTGCAATCTTAACTAGGTCAGAAGCTGACAAAGGTGCAAACACACAAACAACATCAATTCTGTTCAAGAATTCTGGCTTAAATTTTTTGCGAAGTTCTTGCATGTATATTGATTTAATTTGTTCAAAGTCTGCTTTGTCTGAGCCAAATTGTCCGCCAAAACCAAGCGAGTTTTTGCCACGAACTGCGTCCGCACCAATATTGCTTGTCATAATGATGATTGTGTTTTTGAATGACACTACCCTGCCATGAGAATCAGTAAGCCTGCCCTCATCTAAAATTTGTAAAAGTGCATTAAACACATCTGGGTGAGCCTTTTCAATTTCATCAAACAAAACAACAGAATATGGTTTTCTTCGAACTGCTTCAGTGAGTTGTCCGCCATCGTCGTGTCCAACATATCCGGGAGGAGCTCCAATAAGCTTGCTAACTGAATGAGCTTCCATATATTCACTCATATCAACACGGATAATATTGTTTTCACTATCAAACATTGCTTCTGCAATTGCTTTACAAAGTTCAGTTTTACCAACACCAGTTTGTCCCATAAAAATAAATGAACCAATAGGTTTTTTGGCATCTTGCAAACCAACACGAGCTCTGCGAATTGTTTTTGAAACAACTTTAATTGCTTCGTCTTGACCAATAACTCTTTGATGCAAAATTTCTTCAAGATGAACAAGTTTTTCTTTTTCGCCCTCAGTGATTTTTGTTACAGGAATTCCTGTCCACTTTGCAACAACTTCAGCAATTTCTTCACTGCCAACCACATTTGTTGCATGAATTTTTGCCCTTGTTTCTTCCATTTGCGTTTCAATATCTTTTTCAATTGCAACAATTTCTGATTGAAGTTTTGCTGCTTTTTCATAATCTCTTTGCAAACTTGCTTCACTTCGAGAAGCTTGAAGCGACATAAGTTTTTCTTCTTTTTCTTTAACTCCCACAGGTTTTGTGTTAAGCCTAACCTTTGCTCTGCTACTTGCTTCATCAACAAGATCAATAGCCTTGTCTGGCAAACTTCTGTCCATAATGTATCTATCAGAAAGATTTACAGCGGCTTCAATTGCTTCATCAGAAATTACTACTTTATGAAAAGCTTCATAGCTATCTTTTAAACCTTTAAGAATTTCAATTGTTTCTTTTGGAGAAGGTGGGTTTACCATTATTGGTTGAAATCTTCTTTCAAGAGCTTTGTCTTTTTCAATAAATTTACGATATTCATCAGTGGTTGTTGCACCAATGGTTTGAAGTTCACCACGGGCAAGATATGGCTTTAACATATCAGCGGGACTTGTTTCACCTTTTTCACTTCCTGCTTGAGCAAGAGTGTGAATTTCGTCAATAAAAACAATAATGTTGCCAGCTTTTTTTATTTCTTCAATAATTTCTTTCAATCTTTCTTCCATGCTTCCACGAAATTTTGTGCCAGCCATAAGATTTCCGATTTCAAGAGAAAATATGGTTTTGTTCAAAAGAAATTCAGGAACATTTCCACTTACAATACTAAGTGCCAAACCTTCAACAACAGCCGTTTTTCCAACGCCCGCTTCACCAATCAAAACTGGATTATTTTTGGTTTTTCTACAAAGAATTTCAATTACTCTTTCAATTTCATTGTTTCTTCCAATAATTGGATCAATTTTGTGCTGACGAGCTTTATAAGTTATGTCTGAGCCAAGAGTTAAAAGTTTTTCACTAAGTGGACTCTTTGGTCCGTTTTCAGAAGTTGATTGAGAATCTTGTGGAAGAGAGTCCATGTCCCCTTGCAAGTATTGAACCAAACGATTTCTCAAATCTATTATATTTACATTAAAACCACTAATAAGCATTTTTACTGCAAAGCTTTCTGGATTAATCAAGATTGCATAGAGCAAATGTTCTGCTCCAACAAAATTTTGTCCTAATTGAATGGCAAGATTTTGAGCACTCTGAAAAACTTCTTTTGAAAGTGGAGTCAAATTTGTAACAGCTTTTAAATTAAAAACCTCACCAGACTCCATAAAAAAGTCTTCAATATTTTCTTTTGTAACGCCTGCTGATTCCAAAAATTTACTTGCTTGGCAATTTTTGACACATGCAATACCATAGAGCAAGTGTTCCGTTCCAATTTGATTGCTTCCAAATTTCAAAGCAATTTCTCCTGCATGTTGCAGAATAAGTTGAATGTTGTCGCTTGCGGCGATATTAAAATACATATTTTTCTCCTTTATAAAATTTTTTATATGAACCATCATTTTTTTAAACAGTTTATTATCAATTGCATATTTTAAAGATATAATCTAAGTTAGGTTTTATGAAATCGTTTGTCTTGTCTATTTATATATTTTGGTCAACATCTTTCATTGTCAATGAAATTCTTTTTTTAATAAGATCAACTGCAAGAACCTTAACTTTAACAATGTCGCCAACTTTCAGTTTTTCACTTGGGTGTTTTATATATTCTTTGCAAATTTGAGAAATATGAACAAGCCCATCTTGGTGAACGGCAATGTCAACAAATGCACCAAAATCAATAACATTTCTAACTGTACCTATCAAAATCATTCCTTCTTTTAAATCTTCCATACCCATAATATCAGAGCGAAGAACAGGTGCAGGCAACGATTCACGAATATCTCTACCGGGCTTAATAAGTTCAGAAACAATATCTTGAAGAGTTGGCAACCCAACTCCACACTGGGTTGCAACTATTTGTTCACCCTTAATTTTTATAAGGCTTGGAAGCAATCCCAAATTGTTTTCAGCAACATCTTTTTCTGTTAAAGAAAAGAGTTTTAAAAGTTTTCTGGCCGAATCATAAGCTTCTGGGTGAACTGCCGTGTTATCCATAACATTTTTACCACCAACAACACGCAAAAATCCTGCACATTGTTCATATGCTTTTGGTCCAAGCCCGCTTACCTTCTTAAGTTCATCTCTTGAAGCAAATTTCTTGTTTTTTTCTCTATATGCAACAACATTTTTTGCAACCTTTGAACCAAGTCCTGAAACAAAAGAAAGTAAAGATGGTGAAGCAGTGTTAAGGTCAACTCCAACACTATTTACGCAATCTTCAACAACTCCGCCAAGAACACTATCGAGCCTAGAGGCTGGCATGTCGTGTTGATATTGTCCAACACCAATTGATTTGACATCAATTTTAATAAGTTCAGCAAGTGGATCTTGAAGACGCCTTGCAATACTTACGGCTGAACGAAGAGCAACATCGTATTCAGGAAATTCTTCAGCTCCAAGCTTGCTTGCTGAATAAACACTCGCTCCTGCCTCATTCACAATGGCATAAACCACGGTTCGTTTTTGTTTAGAAATCAAATCAGCAACAAAAATTTCTGATTCTTTGCTTGCTGTTCCATTTCCAATTGAAATAACATCAACTTTGTGTTTTTCAATTAGTGCTGTTAATTTAACTATGCTCTCTTCAATTTTACTTTGAGGAGGAGTTGGATAAACAACAGTTGTGTCAAGAACATTGCCTACTGAATCAATAACTGCAATTTTGCAACCTGTTCGATATGCAGGGTCAAGTCCAAGAATAACTTTGTTTTTAAGTGGTGGTTGCAAAAGAAGTGGTTTCAAATTAACTTCAAACATTTTGATTGCTTGTTCGTTTGCAACATCAGTCAATTCAGTTCTACAAGCATTTTCAAGGCTAGGAAACAAAAGTCTTTCATAGGAATCAAGAATAATTTCTTCCATTATATCATTTGTCAAAACATTGTCTTTAACGAATTGTTTCCTTATGTTTGCAAGTGGAATTATATTGTCCAAAACAATGTTAACTTTTAAACATTCTTCTTTTTCACCACGATTAATAGCAAGAATTCTGTGAGAAGGGATTTTTTTAACAGATTCAGAATAATCTTTATATGTTTCATAAGTTTTTGAATCTTCGTTTTCAAGAAGAGTACAATCAATTTTTGCATTGTCAATAATTGTTTGTCTAAGAGTTTTACGAATTTCTGCATTATCAGAAATCATTTCTGAAATAATATCTTTTGCACCTTTAAGTGCTTCTTCAGCACTTGCAACACTTTTTTCTTCACAAACAAAATCTTCAGCAATAGATATTGCTGGCTTTGTTATGTCTTGAGCAAAGATTAGGTTTGCTAAAGGTTGCAACCCTTTTGCAATTGCCATACTTGCACGGGTTTTTCTTTTTTGTTTATATGGGCGATAAATATCTTCAACTTCTGTAAGCGTTTTGGCTTCAGAAAGTGCTTTTTCAATTTCTTCTGTCCATTTTTCTTGTTCTTTTATGTTTTTTTCAACTTCACCTTTTCTTTTGTCAAGAGAACGGAGATATTGAAGTCTGTCAGCGAATTCTCTTAATACTTGGTCATCACAAGAGCCTGTAAGCTCTTTTCGATAACGAGCAATAAAAGGTATTGTACAGCCCTCATCGATAAGATTGATAATATTGTTAGCGTGGTCTTGTCTAATTTCAAATTCTTTAGAAAGTAATTCAATATGATTCATTTATAAGCTCCTATTTTATATTTGTTTGTTTTTTAAGTCTTGCAACAATTTTACTACAATTTTCAAAAATTGTTTTCAAATTTTCGCCGATATAATATTTTTCATCTTCGTACAAGATTTTTCCGTTTACCATTGTTAAGCAAACATCACTGCTTTTTGCACTGTAAACAAGGTTACTTATCAAGTTGTTACATGGTTGCCAATGCGGTTTGTTTGTATCAACCAAAATTATATCCGCTTTGTAACCTTCCTTAATTTCGCCAACCAAATTTAGATTTAAAGCTTTTGCACCATTTTTTGTTGCCATTTCCAAAATTTCTTTTGCTTCAAAAATCCTAGAATCATTGAGTACAGCTTTTTGAAGAGTTGCGGCAAGAAACATTTCTTTAAACATATCTAAATTGTTGTTGCTTGCAGCTCCGTCAGTGCCTAAGGCAATATTGATACCTGCATTTTTCACGGCATAAAGCGGTGCAATTCCACTTCCAAGCTTAAGATTGCTAGATGGACAAGAAACAACATTTGTTCCATATGAAGCAAGAAGTTCAATATCTTCTTTATCCATACAAACTCCATGATAAATTGTGCAATTTCTGTCCAAAAAACCTAAACTTTCAAGATACTGAGGTGGTGTTAAACCATTTGCCACCATACAATCACCAACTTCTTTAAGTGTTTCTGATAAGTGAATTGAAATAGGACATTTTTTCTTAGCTGAAAACATAACAGCATTTTCTAGTGCCGATTGGCTTTGAGTATAAATTGAATGAGAATATACAGTTGGCTGAATAAGTTCTGACAATTTTTTTAATTCTTCAAAATCTTTTTCATTTTCTTCAAAAGATTTTTCAAGCATATTATTGTTTTGGACACTTCCAACTCCAACGCAAATATTTGCTCTGAATCCTGATTTTTTGACAGCTTGAGCAATTTCTAAAATGCCATAGTACATGTCTTGCATGCTTGTTATTCCTGCTCTAACTTGTTCAGCGATTGCAAGCATTGTGCCCCAATAAACATCACCGTTAGCAAGGTTTGATTCAAGTGGCAACATGTTGTCAAAAAGCCATTCTTCAAGACACACATCATCTTTTATGCCACGAAACAAAGTCATTGCACTATGCGTATGCGCATTCACAAATCCCGGCATCAAAATTTTATTTTCACAATCGATTACTTTGTCAAAAATTTTTTCATTTTCTGAAAAATTTCCGTCTACCACTTTGGTTATAACAGAATTTTCAACAATAACGAATCCTTTCAAAATTTTTTCTTTATCAAAAAGCAAAATGCTGGCATTTTTGAAAAGGATTTTCATTCATGCACCCCCATTGTCACTTGAATTTGAATACAATTTTATCACAAAGCTCATCATATTGCAAAGCGATTTTTGCTGAAAGTGAGGAAAGAATAGTGAAACTAATTTTACACGCAGATATAAATAATTTCTTTGCATCAGTTGAATGTGTTCTTTCTCCAAAGCTTGCGGGAGTGCCACTTGCAGTTGCTGGCAACATTGAAACAAGAAGCGGAATTATACTTGCAAAAAATTATCTTGCAAAAGCAAAAGGTGTAAAAACTGGAGATGCCATTTGGCAAGCAAAACAAAAATGTCCAAATCTCATCACAGTTTTACCAAATTATTCGGCCTACAGACATTTTTCAAAAGTGGTTACAGCAATCTATGAAAGATATACAGACAAAATTGAAGGAATGGGTCTTGATGAATGTTGGCTTGATGTAACAAAAACAATTCATCTTTTTTTACCTGATAAAGAAAACAAGTTAGATTTATTTGAAAAGGGAGAAATTCTCGCAAAAAAAATTCAAGACACGGTTTTTAATGAAACTGGTCTTGGAATTTCAATCGGTGTTTCCTTTAATAAATTGTTTGCAAAACTTGGTTCAGATATGAAAAAGCCAAAAGGTATCACAGTTCTTTCAAGTGAAAACTTCACAAAAAAAACTTATCACTTACCAATTAGTGATGTTGTTGGAATTGGACGACAAACAAGAAAAAAACTTGCAAAAATGAACATTTTTACAATTGGAGATTTTGCACATGCGGATTCAAAGATTTTAAAAAACAAATTTGGAATTGTTGGCAACCAAATGCAACAAAAAATTTTGGGTATTGACACTGAAGAAGTTGGAATTTTCACAGAAAAACCACCGCCAAAAAGTGTTGGAAATGGAACAACCCTTGTTAAAGATGCAATTTCTAAAGAAGAAATACAAAGTGTTTTAAGTTTGCTTTGTTCAAAAGTTGCAATGCGATTAAGAGAGCAAAACTTGGGAGCAACATGCATTTCAGTCGGAATAAAAACCTTTGATTTTAACTATTTTTCTCATGACAAAAGAATTCCATTTGTAACAAACAATGAAAAGGAAATTTTTGATCAAGTGTGTTTGTTACTTGATAGTTTTTGGGATTATAAAATGCCCGTAAGAAGCATTCGAATTGCCACAAGTCGGCTTGCTTCCACAAGCCAATTTGTTCAGCTTTCATTTTTTCAAAATAATAATAGCTACAAACTTGATGAAGCAGTTGACAAAATTAGAAACAAGTATGGTTTTTACAAAATTGAACCTGCAAAATCTTTTTCTTCACCAAAAACCAGCCAATCATTTGAAATTGAAATTATTGATTAACCACCACATTGAAGCACAACCGTGTAATTTTCAAAAAGCATTGTTCCTGCAGGTATGAATTGATGAGTAACAATGCCACCCTCACCATCAATTTCAAAAAGCAATTTAAGTCCGATAAGAATGTTACTAGCTTCAGTCAAACTTTTACCAACAAGATTTGGCATTTCAATGTTTTTTTCAACCTTTTTAAGGTCTTCTTCTTCATTTACTGGAGCAAAGTTTTTTGCTTCAAAAATTCCTTGAAAAATTTGTTTTGCATATGGAGAAGCAACAACACTTCCAAAATACTGACCACTACTAGGTTCATCAGCCATAACATAAACCACATATTCTGGTTTTGATGCAGGATAAGTTCCAATGAATGATGAAACATACTTTTGAACAATTTTTCCGTTTTCATATTTTTGACTTGTACCAGTTTTTCCACCAATTTCATAGCCGGGAATAAAGGTTAATTTTCCTGTTTTAGAAACCGTTTCTTCAAGCATCATATTTATGATATCGCTTGTTTCTTTGCTTAAAACTTTTGTGGTTGCATACTTTTCTTCAAAATTTATCGTTTTGCCAGAAGCTGATGTCATTGATTTAACAAAATGTGGTTGAGGTTTGTTTCCACCATTAACTGTTGTTGCAAATGCAGTTACGAGTTGAATTGGTGTAACAGCAATTGCTTGACCAAAGCCCATACGAGCAAGATCCACTCTTTTTACAACATTTGCGTCCATCATAATTCCAGAAGCTTCACCCAAAAATTCAATTCCTGTTTTGCTTCCAATTCCAAGTTTCTTAAGCCAAGAATAAAAATTTTCTGTTCCAAGTCTAAGAGCCAAATCAACAAAAACAGAGTTGCAAGAATTACACAAACCATCAGTCAATGATTGATGTCCATGTCCTTTTGTTTTCCAACATTTAATTTTTTCTCCGTCAACAATTCTGTAACCGGGATCATAAAATGTGTCAGTAAGTTTTGCTGTGCCAGCTTCAAGAGAAGAAGCCATTGTGAGAACTTTGAAAGTTGAACCGGGTTCATACACATCAACAATTGCTTGATTTTTCATTGTACTTAGTAAATATTCAACATTATCTCTTGGAGGATTGTTTAAATCAAAACTTGGGCTTGTTGCCATTGCCAAAATTTCTCCATTTTTGGGATTCATAACAATTGCAGTGGCACTTTTAGGTTTTTGTTCTGCCATAAGATTTTCTAAGGCATTTTCAGCCGCAAGCTGAATGCGAGTATCTATTGTAAGTTCAATATCCATGCCTGAAACAGATGGCATATACCACCTAAGTGTGTTGTCCAGTTCCTTTCCTTGCAAATCAGATTCAACCAATAGCTTTCCATTTAGTCCTTCAAGCTCATCTTGAAAATATGCTTCAATTCCTGCTTGACCGATATTGTCTATTGTTGTGAAACCAAGAACTTGAGTTAACAAATCACCATATGGATAATATCTTTTGCTATTTTCTGAAAGAAAAACCCCATCAAAATTTTTTGCTCCAATTTTTGAAGCAAGTTCAGTTGAAATTTGACTTTTAATTTTGCTTTCAGAAATATTTCTGTTGATTGCTTTTTCATAAACAAAATCATAATCAACTGAAAGCATAGTTGACAAATATGATGCCACTTCTGCAGGATTATCCACTTCTTTTGCTCGCACATAAACATCAAAAGTTGTGTAAGAAACAGCCAAAGTGTTTCCATTTGTATCAGAAATTTTTCCTCTTTCAGCAATAAGTGGCAATCCTCTTGTCCATTGTGAAATTGCTCTTAATTGGAGCTCACTTCCATCAACAACAGAAACAAAAAAAATCTTTACACTTACAATACAAAAAAGAAAAATTGCTAGCAAAATCATTGCTAGCAACCTCTTCTGTGTTTTTTTAAGATTAAAAAGTTTTATGGTCAAATACCGCCTCCGAAAAAATTAACAATTGCATCACAGATTTTGCTCCAAAAATTGGATTCTGCTTTTAGTTCAGTTACATCTTCCAAAGGAACAGGCTGAGAAGTTACAACACTTTCCACCTTTTCTTGAGAATTGTCAGCACCTGTAAGCTTGATTATTATTTTTTCTAGTTTAACTTGAAAATCTTTTTCTTTGGCAATTTCAACAGCTTGTGAAAGATTGTTAGCTTCAATGGCATTATGAATTGAAACTCCACCAAGAAGCGAAGTAATCATAATGAAAGCAACAGTAATAATTTTGATTCTAAAGAGCAAACTTTTTTTTGGTTTTGTTTCAGTTTTTGCTAAATTTTCAGCATCTTTTTTAAATTCTTCACTAATATCCAAATCACTTTCACATTCTTTCTCTGGCAAAACAATGTCTTGTTTTTTATCTAGTTCATCTTTTTGTGTTTCAAAATTTACTGTTGCTTCTTGAGTTTGTTCAACAATTTTTTCTTTTGTTTTTTCTAGCTCAGTAAAAACAATTTCCTTATCAACAACTTCTGGTTCAGGAGAATATTTTTTCATTTCTTCAAAAATATTTTTTTTGATTTTTTCTTTTGCTTCTTCAGTATCTTTTTCTTCTACTGATGTCCTTTCGAAAAGGATGCGTTTTGCATCTGTCATAATCATATGCTCCTTTTCCGTTAAAAATTCAAATTTTTTCTACAACTCTTAATTTTGCACATGTGCTTCTTGAATTTTGAAGAACTTCAAATTCTCCTGCAGTATCAGGCTTTCTATTAACAAGTTTAATCTTGGCTTTGTGACCACAAATACAAATTGGAGTTTTAGGCGGGCAAATACAACCTGTTGAATTATCTTTAAAAACATTTTTTACAATTCTATCTTCTAAAGAATGAAATGTTAAAATTGCAAATCTTCCACCTTTTTCAAGTGAATCAATTATTACTTGAATTGCTTCAGAAAGACTCTCAAGTTCTCCATTAACAAAAATTCTAATAGCTTGAAATGTCTTTTTACTGCACCCACCACTTTTATAAACAATTTTTTTGGGCAAACAATTTTCAATAACATTTTTAAGTTCAATCGTTGAATTTATTGGGCTAATTTCCCTTTGCTTAACGATGCTGGAGGCAATTAGATTTGCAAAGTCTTCTTCACCATACTCCTTAATTATTTTTGCAATCTTTTCTTTTGTAAATGTGTTAACAACTTCCCATGCCGAAAACTCTTGCCTTTTATCCATACGCATGTCAAGAGGACCATCGTTTCTAAAGGAAAAGCCCCTTTCTGCTGTGTCTAATTGGTAAGAAGAAACACCCAAATCCAAAAGTGCTCCATTCAATTTTTTTATTTTTAAATCAGCTAAAATTTGTTTGATGTTTTTGAAATCATCACGAACAAGCACAGCATTTTCAAACTTAGCTAATCTTTCACCACTTACTTCAAGTGCAGTTTCATCTTTATCAATTCCAATCAGTTTTCCATTCTTTCCAATTTTTTCTGCAAATAAAATTGAATGCCCTGCACCACCAATTGTTCCATCAAGAAAAACATCTCCTTCTTTTGGAGAAAGATAATCAAGAATTTCTTTTGCCATAATTGGAACATGTTCAAATTGCATACTCATATATTTTATATTACTTCATTTTAACAAAAAAATCAATATAATTCATTTTTTCGTCATTTTCTGCAATCCAAAAATATGCACTTTAATCTTCTTTTATGTTTATAGAATATTCTATATATTATTTGATTCTTACTAATTTTATTTTAATTATTTTATATCTTTTATAATACTTATTTATATACTTTATAATACTTTTATATTTTATATATTTTATATTTTATACATTTTATACATTTTTATAGACAAAAAAAAATTATGAAAAAACGCCAAGATTTGGCGTTTTTAGTTTTAATTTAATTAAGCTCTAAGTTGATTGATTATATCAATCCAGTTAATAGTAGTTTTGTCTACGATAGCATCATACATTTGTGTAAATTCTGCTCCGTATGTTGCATCTGCTTTCATAAAATCAATAAGACCATTGTAAAGACCTGAGAAAAGTCCATTATTATTATTGCTATCTCTAAGAGCATTAAGAGCTCCACCAAAAGCATTTGCATCAATAGTATCAATAGAAATGTCAACACTAATTGTATCAATAATTGGAAGCATACTATCAAGAACACTCTTAATTTCTGCTCTATGCTCTGAAAGAACAAGATTTTCAGAAGAGATTGTTGGAATAGTTAAACTTTCAGATTGATTAATAGCAAGAATAACTTCATTAATTGCATCAATAACAATGTCGCTAAGAAGCTTACTATCGATAATTGCATCAATGAATGTATTTACATCTTCTGTACTAAGTGTTTTAAGAGAATCTTTGATATTACTAATTGAGAAACTGTCTAAAAGATTGTTATCAACAAGAACATCAAGTGCTTCACTAACTGCTGTAAATTCAGTTTCCCAACTAAATCCAGCTTCGTTAATTGCTGAAGTATTTACAAAATTTTGAATTTGTTCATTTGAACTAAGATAATTTGTTAATGCAGTATAAACTCCTGAAAGAAGTTTGCTATTTGTCATAATATCTAATATTGCACCAATTTCTGGAAGGTATTGGTTAATTGTTGCAATATCAATACTTTCGCCTGTAAATGCTGTTATACCTATTGTATCAATGATTGAAAGAGTATCTTCAACAACATCAGTGAAAACTGCTTTTTCATCTGTCCAATTGATGTTTGTAAGATCAATAACAGATCCTTGAACATTAAGTTTTGTTGCAACAAGTGTTGTAAGTTCTGTAAAAAGTTTGTCAGCTGAATTTTGGAAAATTGAAATTGATAAAAGATTATTAATTGCTGATTTAACTGAAATAATGTTTGCATTTAATAAATCAATTGCTTCATCTGGAGTTATTGTGCCATTGATTAAAAGATTGATTAAAGTTACATTTTCAACATTTTTAATTGCATTAATGTCAGCAAGTGCGAGATCAATAAAATTAAATTCCGTTTCAAAACTATAATTTAAGGAAGCAAGTGTTGCAACATCTAAATATTTTGAAACTTCAGGATCATTTTCAAATGACATAAGAATTTTGTTAAGAGCATCAGCAAAAAGTGGATTAGCTTTTGCAATATCCAAAATTTTACCAATATCTTTAAGCTTATAAGTTCCGTCTAAGAACATTTCAGGTTGAGTATTTTCTGTGTCAATAACACCTGAAATCATGTCCCTAACAAGATTATTTGATGCAATATTGCCAACAAATGAGCCAATTGATGAGGCAACATTGCTCCAATTTACATTGTCATAACTAAGCTCAGTAATTGTGATTTCAAATTCTCCATTAGCTTCTTCATATGCTTCATTCAAAGCAAACACAATTGCTTGTTTAAGTGTTTGAGAAGAGAGCATTGCATTGAAAATTCTTGTTGCATTTGTTGTTGTTAAGCAATTAAGAACTGCAGTAGCAACATTTTCTTGTTTAATAGCACCAAAAATTCCTGCTGTTTGAACTTCTTTGAGTGTGCTAATAATTGCCAAAATGTCTGACTTAAGTGTGTCTGATGTGATTTGAGAAAGAGCAATTGGAATAAATAGTTTTGCTTCATCCATTGTAAAATCACCAGTTGCTGCTTCTGAAGCAAACTTGTTTCCATAAACATCAAGGAGTTCAGGAGCGACCATTGAAACAACTTTTGAATCAAAAATGCTTCTAACAACTGCTTCAAGTTTTGTAAAATCAAAAGTTTCCAAGTCAATATTATCAAGATCAAGGTTCATAAAATAATTAATGTCGCCAACCGTGTTAGCAATAGCCTTGATTTCATGAGCGAGAACAATTCTTTCATTACCTACTTTAATTGAACTTACATAGTCAAACACAAGTCTGTCTACTTTTAAGAAACCAAAAGTTTGTGATGCTGCACTAGATCTGTAAACAGTAAACAAGTCATCTAATTCTTGAGGAATATAATCAGTTAAATCAAATTGTGATTCTTCTGAAGAAGTTTCTTCAGCAAGAACAACTTGAGAAGGACTAATTGCTTCTTTAACATCAAAATATGTGTTTACAATTCCGTTAAATGGCAAAAAGAATACGAGTGCAAGCACAAAACCTTGTGCAAGTCCAATAAGAGCACCAATGCCCTTATCTCTTCCAGTGCGTTCTGGCTTTTTTGAATCGTAATAATTGATTTCAATGCCATTAGCAAGTTCTCGTTCTTTTTGAATTTCCTTGCTTCTTCTCATCTTGTTTTTTACAACAATTGAAGAAACAATTGCATAGATGAACCATGTCAAAAATTTCAAGATGTAGAAAATGAGCAAAAACACAACAATGTTAGTTACAAGCAAAGGAAATTGACTTACAAGAGAAGCAAAAGTTGGACTTGAAGTCATGAGTTCAGAAACACCTTCGATTTGGGAAATACCACCCATAATCAAATTTGAAACTGAAGTGAAAGTTGGAGATAGACTATGAATGAATGGAATTGATGAAAAATTAAAGTCTATGAGCATTTGTGAAACTGTTCCAGCGAAGAAAAAAGCGACAAGGAAGCTTCCAAGAACAAAGCAAAATCTTAGTGTGCCTTTAAATATTCCTCTTCTTAAACCAAACAAAATGCTTGATAAAAAAATTAGAACAAAAAGACCATTAATTATCCAAGGTAGATATGTTTCAATACCTGCTGGCATATTTTATTCTCCTTCTCAGAATAAACCATTTTTTGTATTCTGAATTTCTAAGTATATTTTATCATAAAGTTTTAAACTTAACAAATAAAATTAGCCACATTTTTTAAGATTTTTCCATTTTTTTAAGCTTAATACATTAAATAATAATATAATTGCACACAAAAAATGCAACTAAATATAGTATATGTTATTTTTACAAAATATTTACGAGATTATTTTTTATCAAATCACAACTAGTAAGAAAATATTTAACACCATTTTTTTCAAATATTTTTTCACTTCTACAGTCATTTCCATGCAAATGTCCATAAACAACAATTTTTGCACCACTTTTTTCAATCAAATCAGAAAAAGGACTGTCTTCCCTTTTGGAATTGACAGGAGGATAATGCATAAGACAAACAAGTTTATCATTTTCCGTCATGATTTTTTTTGCTTCAGAAATTGCAAGTGTCAACCTTATAGTTTCACGGTCAAAAATCTTTTGATCTTCAGGTTTCAAAGACCCTCTTTCACTTACAGTCCAACCTCTTGTTCCAAAAAACACAATGTCATCAATTTTAATGGCATCATTTTGAATTGCAAAAAAATTGTGTGGCAAAATGGATCTAACAGCAGAAATACTTTTCCACCAATAATCATGATTGCCACGCAAAATAATTTTTTTACCGGGCATATCAGAAAAGTATTCAAGATCTTTTTTTGCGTCTTCAAGTTTCATTGCCCAACTTATATCACCAGAAATAAGAACAATGTCATTTTCTTTAACATTTTTCAGCCATGAATCACGAATTTCTTCAACATAGTTTTCCCACACCTGACCAAATATGTTCATTGGCTTTTCGCAATTTAGCGAAAGGTGCAAATCACTAATTGCCCAAACACTCATGCATTAACCTTTTTCAAAGCTTCTTGAACCAATCTCATGTCACATTTGCCTGCAAATTCTGATTTGAAGCGTTTCATAACTGTTGGAACAGATTTGTCTTCCATTGCTGAAATAATTGCAAAAATTTCTTGTTCTGTCATCATTTTTGGCAAAAAGCCTTCACAAATTTTTTGTTGAAGCAAAATTTTTGCTTGCTCATCTTTGTTGTTTGCTTTTGCATAGTTCTCTGCTTCTTCAGAAAGTTCCTTGCTCGTCTTTTGCAAAATTTGAACAAGGTCTGTTTCTGTCAAAGGTTCATTTTTTTCTCTTTTTGAAATCTCTGCCATTTTTGCTCTTGAAGCAAGCATACCCAAAATCACTCTAGCATTTTCATTTTTTGATTTTAACGCCTCAAAATTGGCTTTTTTAATTTCTTCCAAAATCATGTAAAAATCTCCTTTATCTCTTATAAGATTAGCTCTTATAGTGCAAAATGTCAAATATAACAATTAAAAATAAAGTAATGGAATGTAGCTTTTTGTTTAATCATAATCAAAAAAATATTATTTCGCCCAAATTGAAAAAGAATCCAAATTTCCACACAACATAAATTTTTCATTGTTGCCCAAATTTTTTTGTGATATAATTTTATATAAAGGAAAAAAGAAAATGCAACAACAGTTCAAAAAAAATGATTCTGGTTTTATATGTGAAAATTGCAAAAAAGTTGTACCACCGCTCGGATATTCTTCACGAAATCATTGCCCCTTTTGCTTGGCAAGCAAACATGTTGACATAAATCCAGGTGATAGAGAAAATTCTTGTAGTGGAATTATGAAAGCAGTTATAGTTGAGCCGTGCAAAAAAGGTGGATACACAATCACTTTCAAATGTACAAAATGCGGTGAAATAAAAAGGAACAAATCTGCCAAAGATGACAGTGTTGAAACCATGTTACAAATAATTAAAAACAATTCTAAATAATTTTTTTTAATTTATTACCAAAAAGACATATTGATTTATTTCAACATGTCTTTATTCTTTATTCATTATTAAGCAAATAACTTTTTAAGTATAATTTAATTAAAATTCACGAAAATTATTTTTATTAAGTTTATTAAATTTTGCATTAGAATTTTCTGTTTGAAAATTATTTGAACCAAGAATAGTCATATTCTCTTTTGATATATTTGGAAGACTCATGGCTTCCTTAAAAACAAAACCTGCAATTGGTTGAAGGCGTATACCTTTCCAATAATCAAAGTGGTATTTTGAACCATTTGAATTTCTTTCTTTATTCATCAAATCGGAAATGTTGGCTCTATGAAAAGAAAATTGAAGATTTGCAACCTCACCCATAACAACATTGTCCCCATAACAAAATATACAATCACACAAATTATTATTAATTATTGCATCAATACATTTTGAAACACTATTTTTAAAGAAATAATTCTTCTTAAATTCACGAGGTGCATAATTCTTTTTAACAAATGCATTCAAAAAATTCAAAGCTGAAAAGTATAAAAAAACATCTTCTTTCGTTTCAATTTTTGCTTTTTCCACAATTTGTTTTGCCAAAACTGCATCACTTAACAAAAGCATTTCTTCCTTAGCATTTTTAGCCTGTGTTTTAACTCTGTTTGAAGTCTCAAATATATCTGCCATATTTTCTCCTTTGTTTGTTGTTATTTTAACATACAAATATCATTTTTTCAATATCATATATTTTTATTTTGATATTCTTTATCTTTACAATGTTTAATAATCAAAAATTGTGTTTTATTTCTTAACAAGAAAAATTTTTGTTTAAACAATTTGTTTCAAATTTTTTTACATTATTTTTAATAAAATGTCGAATAATTATTAATATTTTAATGAATTATCTTATTTCATTTGACTAACTTGAATAATATATTATATCATTTGAAGATTTTGGGAGTAAATAATATGAAAGAAAACACAAATGAAAAGAAATTTTCACTCAAAAAACTTTGGCAGTTTTTTACGACTTATGAAAAAATATGGTTTTTCAGCCTTTTATCCGTTGGATTAACTCTTGCATTTGTTATTCCAGATGAAGATGTTGAAGGAAAAACACTTTTGCTTGTTTGCTCTCTCATAGCTCTTGTTGCTGGACTGTTATGTGAGCTTTTGATTTCAAAACAATCAAGGTGGAATTTTTTGGTTTCATTCTTTTTTGTTGAAGTAACAGAAATAATCATTTGCTTATCACTTGGCTATTATGCAAGTGCAGGTGTTACGCTTGTATTCTGGATTCCAATTGATTTTATCAGCTTTTTTCAATGGACAAAAAACAAAGATGAAATCAAGACTGAACTTACAAAAGTAAGAAAATTTACATTTAAGCAAGATATATTGATTCTTTTGGCAATAGGAGCTTTTGCTGTAATTGTTGGATATGTACTGCAATTTATAGGCGGTGAAGACACATATCTTGATGCTTTAACAAGTGCATTTGGAATTGCAAACGGATTGCTAATTTATTTTAGATATAGAGAACAATGGACGGCATGGTATCTTTACACAATTTTTGAAGCTATTTTATGGATTCTATCAGGACAATGGATTATGCTCGTTTTGACTTTAGGTTACTTAACAAACACAACATATGGATTGATTAGATGGAACAATTATATCAAAAGCAAACAAGCTGAAAAAAACGAAACAGAAAGCATCAATTTGGAAACTAAGTCAATTCAAATCAAAGAACAAATTAATATGTAATTATTAAACGAATTGGTTGTTTAAACCAATTTTTTTAAAATTATATTAATTTATTTAAAAATAATTCACATAAAAGTTTCCTTTTTACCTTTTCATTTTTTTTTATCACTATTTACAAACTATTTTTATAATATTCCTTTACTCTTCTATATTTACTATTAAAAATGGAGTTTCAAAAAAAGCTTTTTATTTAACCGTAATATTTTATTTAAAAAAAATTAAAATGTAGCTGAAAAATATACTTATACAAATTGAAAAATTAAATATTAGATATTATAACTTTAATATGGAGTTCAAAAACAGGCTTAATTCAGTTCAGCCGTTACTTTTTTAACACTTATACAGGAGGAGAGCTAAGTGGGTAACAAAAAAATAGCGAGTTAGAAAAACATCAGTTTTGCGTACCCGAGTAAGTTTTTTGGTGCTACCCCAATAATAGTTCCACCCCAATATTTAAAAAAATCCCAACGATATTAAAATGGCATTTTCTATTTCTTGCATTTTTTTGTCTGACAATTTTCCAACAAATGTTAATAGCCTTTTTTTGTCTAGGGTTCTTATTTGCTCAAGAAGAACAACACTTGTTTTTGTAAGTGGAGATTCTGTTGTTTTCAAAAGGACATGCGTTGGAAGAGTTGATGAAGATATTTGGCTTGTTATGGCAGCAACAACAACCGTTGGACTATGCAAATTTCCAATGTTGTTTTGAAGAACCAAGACAGGTCTTAACCCACCTTGTTCGCTTCCCACAACGGGGCTCAGATCAGCATAAAAAATATCACCTCTCTGAATCACGCTCCCACTCAAACTCTTTTTCCTTCCTTTGCTTTTTTGGAGGTAAGCTGTTAGGGAAAATATCACATATTTCCCTTCCGCATTCAATCTCCATTTGTTTCATAATATGCTTTGAATAAAAAATTTCGTTCTCAATTTTTTCTTTTATATCTTTCTTTTTCATAAAATCCTCCAACAAAAAAAACAAAGGTTGTTCATCTTTGTTTTTTACTAAAATATTTTTTATATTCAAAAATTAGACAATAATGCAAGTTGCAATGGCAAATTCATTGCAATGAGAAATTGAAATTTCAATTTCTTTCCAGTTGTTTTTATCAAAAAAATCTTTTGTTTTTCCCAAAAGTTTTACATGTGGTGAACCATTTTCATCATGAACAATGTTAACACTCAAAAATGAAACAACTCCACCAATTCCAAATCCAAAAGCTTTTGACACAGCTTCTTTTCCAGCAAACAAACCTGACAAAGATTGAATTTTGTTTTCACCTTTGCTTTCACAATATTCAATTTCATCTTTAGAAAAGCACTTTTCTAGTCTTTCATTTTTAGAAAATACTTTTTCAATTCTTAAAGTGCTAACAATATCAGTTCCAATCTTCATTTTCAATCTCCAACTCAAGATTCTTTATTGCATTTTTAATATCTTCATACTTAAAACCTTTGCTCATCAAATGTCTTATAAGTTTCGCTAAATTTTCTTTGCAATTTTCTTTGTTTTTCATAAACTTTTTTGCAAGAACAAGAATTGTGTCAAGTTCATCTTCAAGAAGGCTAACTGCATCAGAAATAATATTTTCATCAACACCCTTTTGTTTAAGTTCATACTCAATTAGTTTTTTACCTTTATGTGTTGAAACAGAAGCCACGAATTGTTTAGCAAACTCAATGTCAGAAACATAATTATATTCTTTAAGTTTTTTTATCGCTTCAATAATTGCATTTTCTTGAAAACCTTTTTCTTTTAATAGGTTAAAAATTTCTTTTTCAGTTTTAAAGCTCTTTTCAAGAGTTTTTAAAGCTCGAGAAAAGGCTTCAGTCTTTTCACTATAGTTTGCTGTTTCACAAAGTTTTTTTTCATCAATTTCTTTTCCAACATATAATCCATATTTAACAATTGCTTCATCAACCAAATTAAACACTTCTCCATTATCTAAAGTGATAATGAATTTATTTTTATTTCTTTTAATTTGTTCAATAGAAACAATTTTTTGCATTTCTTCCCCATTTTATTTTTTTGAATTTGAAATTGCAAGAGCTGAACTTTTAATATAAGATCTTAACAGTCCTCCAGCACCAAGTTTTATTCCGCCAAAATATCTAACGACAATCAAGCATGCATTAGAAATATTGTTTTTTTTCATAACACCAAGAATTGGTTTTCCTGCCGTTCCACAAGGCTCACCATCATCAGAACATTTTTCAATAACAACATTATTATTAATCAACAAACCATAACAAAAATGCGTAGCTTTTTTGAAATCCTGTTTAATTTTTTCTAGCATACTTTCAAATTCTTCTACTGATTCAACTTTAAATAGATATGAAAAAAATTGGGATTTTTTAATCTCCAATTTTTGCCAAACAATTTCATTTGTTTTCATTTGTAATTTTTGCAAAATTTGCTTTTCCCTTTGAAACAATCACTGCTTCACTTAAATCAAGAACAAAATCAATCGCATTAATTTTTTCATTGTTAACTTTTACGCCGTTTCCTTGAATAAGTTTTCTTGCTTCGCTTTTTGAAGCAGCAAAACCAGCGAGAATTAGTGCATCAATCAATGAAATTTGCTTTTCAGAAGAAAAACATTCTTTCATTTCAGTTGGAAGTGAACCTTTGGCAACTGTAAGATATCTTTCTTTTGCTTCTATAGCATCTTTTTCTGAGTGGTATATTTTAACGATTTCAGTTGCATAAACAAAATGAGCTTCACGAATATCTTTCATAATTTCATTAATTTTTTCAAGAGAAATATCAGTTGTTAAAATAAAATAATTTTTTAAACAATCATCAGGAACTTTCATACATTTTTCAAACATTAATGATGGAATTTCAGAAATTCCAATGTAGTTATCAAGTGATTTACTCATCTTTTGTTTTCCATCAAGTCCAACAAGCAATGGGAAAGTGATAACTTCTTGTGCAGATAGTCCATAATCAGGTTTTAAAGCTCTGCCAACAAGCATGTTAAATGTTTGGTCAGTTCCACCGATTTCAATGTCCGCATCAATTGCAACTGAATCATATCCTTGCATAAGTGGATACAAAAGTTCATGCATTCCAATTGGAACATTAGCTTTGAAACGATTTGCAAAATCATCTCTTTCAAGAAGTCTTGCAACTGTATACTTGCCTGCAAGCTTAAGAGTGTCTGCAAAAGTAAGCTTTGAAAGCCATTCACTGTTATACACAATTTTTGTTTTGTTTATATCAAGAATTTTTGAAACTTGTTGAAAATATGTTGCTCCACTTTGTCTTGTTTGTTCATATGTTAAACTTGGACGAGTCTTGCTCTTTCCACTTGGATCGCCAATCATTCCAGTGTAATCACCAATAATAAAAACAACATTGTGTCCTAGTTCTTGAAATTTTTTAAGAACACGAAGCGGAACAGTGTGTCCAAGGTGCAAGTCTGGTCTACTTGGATCAGCTCCAAATTTTATAGTTAATTTTTTACCACTCTCAAGTTTTTCTAATAATGAATCTTCATTAAAAATTGAAACTGCCTTAAGTTTGATTTCGTTAATAAATTCTTTTGCGTTCATTTTTTCTCCTATTTTTGTTTTTATTAATAATCATTTTGTAACTTTATCAATAATTCCACTGCCCAAACAAACTTCTCCATCATACAAAACAACAAATTGTCCAGTTGTTATTGCTCTTTGCTTCTCTTTAAAAACAACTTCAATTTGATTGTTTTCTTTAACAATAACATGCACTGCTTGATCTGGTTGTCTGTAACGAAACTTTGCATTGCAGTCAAATTCATTAATTTGTGGCAAAACAATCCAATTGACATCAGTTGCTGAAAGAGAACTGCTATATAAACTATCTGTTTCACCTTGAGAAACAACCAAAATATTGTCTTTAAGATTTTTCTCTAAAACAAACCACCTTTCACCATTTCCACCATGTCTGCCACCAATATTAAGTCCACGCCTTTGACCAATTGTGTAAAATGAAAGTCCATCATGCTTTCCAACAATTTCACCTTTGTCTGAAACAATGTTTCCTTGTTGAAAAGGCAAATATGTTTTTAAAAAGTTTTTAAAGTTTCTTTCACCAATAAAACAAATTCCTGTAGAATCTTTTTTTCTTGCATTCACAAACCCATTTTTTTCTGCAATTTGTCTCACAACTGGTTTTTCAATGTCTGCAAGCGGAAACAATACTTTTGAAAGTTGATCTTGCCTAAGTTGAGAAAGAAAATATGATTGATCTTTATTTTTATCAAAAGATTTTTCAAGAACAAATCTTTCTCCATTTTTACTTATTTTTGCATAATGTCCAGTTGCAATGTAATCAGCTCCAATTTTTTCTGCAAATTCAAGGAATGGACCAAATTTAATTTCTCTGTTACAAAGCACATCAGGATTTGGCGTTCTACCCTTTTTTAATTCATCTAAAAAATATGCAAACACTCTTTCTTCATATTCTTTAGCAAAATTAATTGAATAATATGGAATGCCAATAGATGCACAAACTCTTTTAACATCTTCATAATCCTGCTGAGAAGTACAACAACCATTTTCATCAGTTTCGTTCCAGTTAATCATAAAAAGCCCAATAACATTGTAACCTTGCTCTTTAAGAAGAAGAGCAGCAACTGAAGAATCAACTCCACCACTCATTCCACAAACTACTGTTTTTTTATTTTCATCTAACATAAATATTTCTTCTCCTACTCTGATTTAAGAGCAATTGGCACTTTAAATTTATTGATTGAAACAAGAATAATATCATAAAACCACATAATACCTGCTATGCCACCGAAAATTGAAAAAAACGACATAAAAGTATCATAACCTGACCAAATTAAATCAATTTGAAAAACAACAATAACTAAAAGAATCAAAAAACATAAGAATGAATAACTCGCCCTTAAATATCTTCCAACATAGAAACTGTGCAAACCCAAATAGCCACCAAAAATACAAAACAAAAGAAGTTTAAGTTTTGAAACATCATTTGGAAGACTACTTACAAAAAGAACTTTTTCTTTCTCTTTGTTTTTTAGCTTGCGTTTACCTTCAGCATTTGAAGCTTTGTTTAAGCGTGCAAAAACAAGACCACATTCATTGCATTTTTGTGATGCAAGCAATGCTTTTTCGCCACATCTAGGACATTTCTTTGTTGATCTTAATTTTGCTTCCATGTTTAGTATATTAGCACAATTTTTTAATCTAAGTCAATAAATTTGCCATTTTTAAGAAAAAATGATATTTCATCAATTCTTAAAAAATTTGATTGTAAAAAAAGACAAAAAAATTTATATATATTTCAAAAATAATCATTTTTAAATGTTAATTGCAAATTTAAACAAATAAAAAACAAATCTTAATATTTTCTTTATTAAATATTTATACTTCGTGAACATGAATAAAATTTCTTTCGGTAAAAAAGTGATGAATTCCTTCATCACTTTTAAAAAATCATTAAGTTAATTAAATTTTACGGAATATTATTTTTTGTTCATGTATGCAATCAAATCAACAACTTTATTTGAATAGCCCCATTCGTTATCGTACCATGCAACAAGTTTGACAAATTTTGGAGAAATCATTATTCCTGCATTTTCATCAAAAATACAAGTTCTGCTGTCGCCAATGAAATCTGATGACACAACAGCATCATTAGTTGTTCCAACAATACCCTTAAGTTCTCCTTGGCTAGCCTTTTTAACAGCCAAAACAATTTCTTCATAAGTTGTTTCTTTTTTAAGCTTAACAGTCAAATCAACAACTGAAACATTTAGTGTTGGCACACGAAAGCTCATTCCTGTAAGTTTTCCTTTTAAATGTGGCAAAACTTCGCCAACAGCTTTAGCTGCACCAGTTGAAGACGGAATAATATTGTAACTAGCGGCTCTTCCACCTCTCCAATCTTTTTTAGTTGGTCCATCAACAGTAAGTTGAGTTGCAGTCGTTGAGTGAATTGTTGTCATTAACCCTTCTTCAATTCCAAAGGCTTCATCAACAATTTTTACAAGTGGAGCAAGGCAGTTTGTTGTGCAACTTGCATTTGAAACAATGTTCATGTCTTTTGTGTAAGTTTTTTCATTTACACCCATAACAAACATTGGCATGTTTTTTCCCGGAGCGGTTACAACAACTTTTTTTGCACCACCTTCAAAATGCATTTTGCAATCATCTGAATTTGTAAACTTGCCAGTTGCCTCGGCAACATAATCAGCACCAGCCTTTCCCCAAGGGATTTCATTTGGATTTTTAGTTGCAAAGAAAGCAATTGGCTTGCCATTTACAACAAGTTTATCACCTTGAATTTCAACTGTTCCATCAAATTTTCCATGGATTGAATCAAAACAGAAAAGATATTTTGCATATTCAATATCAATAAATGGGTCATTGATTGCAACAACTTCAACTTCAGGATTGTTTAAAGAAGCTCTAAGAATAAGTCTTCCAATTCTTCCAAAACCGTTAATTCCAATTTTTGCGATACTTTTCATAATTTCTCCTTAAATTCTATTTCTTCTTGCAAAAGAATTATGTACCAATTATAGCAAAATATTAATTTATCATACAAACAAAAAACACAAAACTTTGAAATTTTTTGTTTAAAATATAACATAATTAATCAATATTGCTAATTTTTATAAAAATATAACATAAAAATTTGAAAAATAATTCAAAACAAACTTATGTTTGTCAAACATTTTTAGCCAAGAATCAAAGCAATAATTTTCCAACCTTGCGTTTAACACAAAATATTGAATATGTAATAAGCACACAAATTAGTAAACTAAAATTTAAAATTGTGAAAACAATATTAAACACTGTGTTATCAAAAGAAAATATGCTGAAACAAATTTGAAAAATCAAGCTTAAAACAAAAATTGAAGCAAAACCTAAAAGAGAAATGGTTTCTTTTCTAATGTTAAAAATTGATTTTTTAGGAAACAATTCAGAAGGTTCTTCGATGCTTGCTTTTTCATAACCAAACAAAGAATTTGTTTTAAGAATTAAATTTGTTTTTAAAGGAAACATTTTCGCAAGTTTAATAAGCTCAAAATCAAACAAGGAAACAAATATATTTTCTTCAAAAAGTTTAACTCCAATAATGTTATTTGCAATGAAATCAGCTGAATCAGATAAAAACTTTTCGAATTTAGATTTGTTATTTTCTTTTAATAGTACAATTTTTGCACCCTTTTTATGTGCTTCAAGCATTTCCAAAATGAAATCCCAATTTTCAATATTTTCCATTGAGCGAATAATTAGAACACTGCCTTCTTCAATTTTGTTAAGTGCCAAAACAATCATTTCATCTATGCCATCATTTTCTTTTGCAAGAATTTGAGAAAAAAAATCAGCTTGTTGTTTTACATTTTGAAACAATTCAACCAAGTCATTTTTTGACGGTTTCAAAACAAACACAACTTCAATATCACTCTTACTATTAAATTTATTAATCGCAAATTTTGAAAATGTTTCAAGTTCTTTTGCGTTAGTTGGACAAGCAATTATTTTTGTCTTCATTTTTCCTCCGTATTAAAAACTTATAGTTTATTAACCCTTTTAAGGTGTCTACCAGATTCAAATTTTCTTGTTAAAAATTCTTTAACGATTGCAATAGCTTTTCCCTTACTAATAAATCTTCCGGGGAGAACAAGAACATTTGCATCATTATGTCTTCTTGCTAAAGATGCAAATTTTGTTGAAGTGCAAAGAGCAGCACGAATTGAACGATTTCTATTTGCTGCAATGCTCATACCAATGCCTGAACCACAAATATAAATACCAATATTATCAACACTCTCTGCAACTTTTTCATTTGCAGCATAAGCATAATCAGGATAATCTACAGGCTCTTCAGTGAATGTACCAATATCATCAACAACAATATTACACTTTGCAAAAAACTTCAAAAGCTCTTTTTTAAGTGCATAACCGCCGTGGTCGCTTGCAAGTATAATCATTGAAATCATCTCCCTTAAGCAAAAATAAATTGATTCAATATTACTCAGAATTTTTGTGAAAACAAAATACTGAAATTATCAACAATGATATTATCACAGTTGCAATTAAATTCAAAACATTTTTTTTAAAATTATGTTTTACCTTATATTTTCTTGGCAAAAATATACTTATGAAAAAAATGTTATTTTTTGAGATTATAAAAACTGTGGTCAGAATTGCTTTAATTTTCTTAGCATTATTAGTTTGGACAAGATATTATGAAACTAATCTTACAAAAGCTATTATTCTTGCAGGAATTGGAACTCTTCTTCTTGATTTCTCTTTGCATATCTTATCACAAAAAATTAAAGGGAGAAAAGAATTACCAGTTAAGCAAAAAGAGCTTTGCGAAAATATATCTTTAGAATTTATGCTTAGTCCACTAGATAAAGTAATTAATTTTTATTATGAACTAGTTAAAAAAACTGCAAACTGTACAAAAAGAATAAATTTTGTAAAAACAAATTCAACTTCGTTTCCTGTTATTGTCTTTCCATTTTATTTTACTTCAAATTTCACTTTTGAACATTTGTTAACTGTTATTCAAAAAACAAAAAAATCAAAGCCCAAAAGAGTTGTTGTTTGCACCTACCAAGTTTCTAGTGAAGCAAGAAAATTTGCTAAAAACTTTGGAGAATATGAAATTTTACTTTTAGACAAGCAAGAAACATTCTCTCTTTTGCTTGAACCCAAAAAATTTTATCCAGAAATAAGCCCAAAAACTCCTCAAATAAAAAAATTAAGCTTCAAAAGCATTATTTCTTCAATATTTAATAAAAAGCAAACAAAAACTTTTGCCTTTTGCGGAATAATTCTTTTTTTTGGAAGCTTAATTATAAGGCATAATTTGTATTATGTTTTAATGAGTAGCCTTCTATTGTTTTTTGCTTTACTATCTTGGATAAGTCCAAAATTTATAAAACAAAAAAATGCTCAATTATTTGAATAAATAAACTAGTAAATAAATAATTAATTAATTAACCTTTAAAAAAAATAATTATTGATATAAATTTTTTAAGAAAAATAAAATAATCATTTTTTGATTACTCTATAATTCATAAAATATTTTTTTAAATTTTTTAAAATTGAATATGTTTTGCTTTTGGATTTTTGCTTTTTCTGTAGAGAATAACAACATGTCCAATAATCTTAACCACTTCAGCACTTGTTTTTTCAGCAAGCACATCAGCTGTACTCTTGGCATCAAGTGATGAATTATTTAAAATTCTTATTTTTGCGATTTCGTTTTTATCAAGCATTTTTTCAATTTGATTTATGCTTTCATCTGAAACGCCATCTTTTCCAATTTGCATATTTGCTTCAAGCTTTCCTGCAATACTAATAAGCAAAGCTCTTTCTTTAGTCGTAATCATTATATTCTCCTTGTAAACTATCATTCATTTCAAATTCTATGCAACCAATTTTAATTGTGTCGCCATTCCTTGCACCGCATTCTCTTAATTTGTCTTGAATTCCACTTTCTTTAATTTTCTTTTGGAAGTAAGCAAAGGAATGTGGATCAGAAAGCACAACTCCTCTAATGAGATTATCAACATAACCCCCAACAACTTCAAATGTTCCATTTTCAAGTTTTTTCACTTCAAAGGAATGTATGTCTTTTGCGTCAATGATAACTTGCTCTTTTATCATAGGTTCAATAGGTGGCAAAACTTTTAGGTTTTCATAGATAGCCTTTTTAAGTTCATCAAGACCTGTGTTTGTAATTGCTGAAATTGGCACAACCACGGCATTTTTAGGCAGTTTTTTCTTAAATTCTGCAATTGTTTTTTCTTCAGTTAACAAATCAATTTTCGAAAGCACAACAATTTGAGGTAACAAGTTTAGTTTATCACTAAATTTCCTAAGCTCTTCATTGATTTTTTTGTAATCTTCAAATGGATCTCTTTCTTCACTACCAGAAATATCAACCATGTGAACAATTAATCTAACTCTTTCAATATGTTTTAAAAATTCATGTCCTAAACCTGCACCTTCACTTGCTCCTTCAATCAATCCGGGAATATCAGCAATCACAAAATTGTTTTCAAAATATGAAGCAACACCAAGATTTGGAGATAAAGTTGTGAAATGGTACGCAGCAATTTTGGGATTAGCATTTGTCAAAGCTTTTAAAAGAGTGCTTTTACCAACACTAGGATAGCCAACAAGACCAACATCAGCAATTGTTTTTAGTTCCAAAATGAAATTAAATTCTTGTGAAATTTCACCAGTTTGAGAAAAATGTGGGCTTTGTCTTCTAGCTGAAGCAAATTTGCTGTTACCTCTACCGCCTCTTCCACCTCTCAGAATAACAACCTCTTTGTCATTTTCAAACATGTCTGCAACAATTTTTCCAGTTGCTTCATCTTTTATAAGAGTTCCTTGTGGAACTTCAACAACAATATCTTTTCCATCTTTGCCGTCTTGATTTTTTTTATCACCTTTCTTACCATCTTCAGCATAGAATTTGGCATTGAATCGAAAACCAAAAAGAGTGTTTAAACCGCTTTTTGCAACAAAAACAACATTTCCGCCTTTTCCACCATCGCCACCATCAGGACCGCCTCTTTGAACAAATTTTTCTCTATGGAAAGAAATAGCACCACTTCCACCATTTCCTGCCTTTGCCTTAATTTTTACATTATCTACAAACATTTTTTTCTCCCTTATTCACATATTCGCATATATCATATAGAGGACAAATATTACATTTTGGTTTTTTAGCATCACATATTCTTCTTCCAAAAAGCACCAAACTAAAATGTAATTTTACCCAATCTTCTTTTTTAAATTCATTTCTTAAAATTTGCTCTGTTTCAAAAGCATCTTTTCCTTTAGCAATGCCAAGCCTTGCCGTAACTCTGAAAACATGTGTGTCAACAGCAATGGCAGGAATGTTAAACGCGATAGACAGCACAACATTTGCAGTTTTTCTACCAACTCCATCAAGAGAACATAAGTCTTCCAAAGTATTAGGAACTTCTCCACCAAAATCTTCACAAATTTTTTTGCTACAAGCAATAATATTCTTTGCTTTATTAACATAAAAACCACAAGAATGAATAATTTGTTCAAGCTCTTTTTGAGATGCATCTGACATAAGTTTGGGATTTCCAAACTTTTCAAAAAGCACTGGAGTAACCATATTAACACGCTTATCTGTGCATTGAGCTGAAAGAATAACTGCAATCAAAAGTTCAAAAGCATTAGAAAAATCAAGCTCACACTTTGGCTCAGGAAAAAGTTTTTCTAATTCTTTAATAACCATGGCGTTTTTAATATCGTTATTCATAACTAATAGATGATATCACACTTATTAAAAAAAGCAATTAAAAAGAAGTTTATACATAAAAATTATTAGCGAGTAGAGAAAAAGAATCATATAAATATTAAGTTCAAATTGTTCCTACTACTATATATAATTGTTTTTCAACAATTTTCGTGCCAATAAACTCATTTTGCATATTAAAATAAAAAATGTAATTTTGCATCGTTGACCTCAAATAAGCACAATTATTTACAATTTTCTATATCATGATTTATAGGAAAATAAAATGGGGTTTGAATATTTTTTAATATCCTTTAGCTCTCGATCGCAAAACTTTGAATTTGCTAGTCTTATGCATTCCTATGGAGCATTTGCAGTGATTATCAACACACCAAGACAAATTATGTCGAGTTGTGGTGTTTCTGTTAAAACAAATAAAGAAGGTTTAAATTTTGCTCAATCGATATTAAGAAGAAGAAAGTTTGAATCTTTCAATGGTGCATTTAAAATCATTCAAAACGGACCAATGATTTCGGTTTTTCCAATAAACATTAGCTAGAGGTGCTTATGATATATTTTGATAATAGTGCTACTTCAAGACCAAAACCCAATGAAGTTGTCAATGCTGTTGTTTTAGGATTAACAACATATTGCACAAACCCAGGTAGAAGTGGACATTTTTTGGCTATGAATGCCAGCAAAAAAGTGGAAGAAATTAGGCTAGCAACACTTGATTTTGTTGGAGCAGATGAAAACTTTGCATGCGTTTTTACTCACAATTGCACTCAAGCTCTCAATCTTGCAATTTTGGGAATAGCTAAACAAGGAGATCATTTCATTTGCACAGAAAATGATCATAATTCAGTGCTAAGACCGCTCTTTGAACTTGAAGCAAGAGGCATAATTACAGTTTCTGTTGCAAGTTGCAACAATAATGGCTTCATCACAGACAAAGAAATTGAACCTTTAATAAAAGAAAACACAAAGGCAGTAATAGCAAATCACATTTCAAATGTAAATGGCGATGAGTGCGACATAAAAAGCGTTGGTGAATTATGTAAAAACAGAAATATTATTTTTGTTGTTGATGCTGCTCAAAGTGCAGGCCATAAAGCTCTTGAAATGATTAACAACAACATTTCTATGCTAGCTCTTGCAGGACACAAAGGCTTGCTTGGTCCTCAAGGAATTGGCTCACTAATTTTTAATAAAAGTTGCAAACCAAATGCAATAGTTTTTGGTGGAACAGGAACATCTTCTTTAAACCTTCGTCAACCAAATGAAATTCCTGACTCACTAGAAAGTGGCACAATTGCTCTTCCAAACATATTAGGCTTTGGAGCAGGAATTGAACTTGTAAAAAACAATTTTAAAGAAATTAAAAACATACTAGAAAGCTTAACGGAACATGCTCTTATTCAACTTTCAACTTTGCCAGAAGTAACAATAAAAACAAACATGTTGTCTGTTAATGGAGTAATAAGTTTTGAAGTTAAAGGCATGGATTCAGTATATATTGCTCAAATGTTAAGTGATAATTATAAAATATGCGTCCGACCAGGATATCACTGTGCCCCATTAAAACATAAGGCTCTTGGTTCAGAAAAAGACGGGCTTGTAAGAATTTCTTTCTCATATGCAAACACCCATAGTGAAATCAATTATTTTATTAAATCATTAAAAAACATTATTAATGGATTTTAAGAAAATTATTATCCATTAATAGTAAATATTTTTTTAACTTAAATTTTTGAAGTAAGTGTGTCAGAACCGTTATTCTTTCTTTTCTAAAGAAAAATAAGAAAGTTTTTTTATTCCATATTTTTTTTGATCAAACATAAAAAATTTTGCAGGCAAAATTTCTTCGCTAGCTAAATGTTCACAAACAACAATTCCATTTGGTGCTAAAAGTTCTCTTTCAAAAATCAGCCTTAGTGCTGGAAGATATAAATTTGAAGCATAAGGTGGATCAATATAAATCAAATCAAATTTTTTACCCGCAAGTTTTTTTATTGCCATTGCATAATTTGTTTCTAAAACCAAACCTTTTTCTGTTATCTTTTCAAGATTTTTTTTTATACAACTTATGCTTAATGGGTTTTCATCAACAAAAACAACTTCAGTTGCTCCTCTACTTATTGCTTCAATTCCAATTGCTCCACTTCCAGCAAAAAGATCCAAAACACTTTTTCCACCAATAAAAAATTGAAGTTTTGTAAAAAGAGCTTGCCTTACCATGTCAGCTGTTGGTCTTGCATGATCTCCTTTTGGAGCATCAATTGTTTTTCCTTTATATTTCCCTGCAATAATTCTCATGAGAATGAATATATCATATTCATTAGTTTTATGCAATTTATTATTAGTTATATCGATTGTTTTTAGCATAATAATCTTTTCATAATATTCAATTTTTCCAATTCTCAGACAAATTTACTTACCTATTAATTGTTTATGCCCCAAAGTTTATTGCATAAAAAACGCACAAATTTGTTTAATTTGTGCGTTTTGAAACTATTTAACTTGCATTCTTTTTCTAAGTTTAACAAAGATAAATATCAATGATACAAGAGTTAAAGATCCAACAACAATCAAAACAATTGAAATTGTGTTAAGTGGTTCTCTAATTTCAATGCGATAGCTATACATTAAACTTCCACCAGCAGTGAACACTTGAATGTAATATTCACCTGAATCAGACAAGCTTATATCACGAATTAATGAAATGCTTTCTGCCAAAGATTGAGCATTTATTTCAATTGCATTTTGCTTAGAAATTTTGACATAACAATCACCAATATTATTATAAATATTTTGCATATTGAATTGAACTGACACAGCTTTTGTTGTTGAAGTGCCTTCCGAAACACTGACGACAATTGGAATTTCACCATCATTTATCCACAATGAGAAAGAGAAAGAAGTCACCAAGGTGTTATGAATTGTAACAGTATATCTTCCCTTACCAGATTTGACTGTGTCAAAATAGGAAAGAACAAAGCCTCTCACTTTTTCTGAAGAATCATTTGGATTGACACGGAAATTACCTAAAATGTCAACTCCATTTTTCGTAAGTTCTGTAACAACATAATTTTCATATTCCAAAAATTCAAAAGCCCAACGAGATTCATTTGAATTTATAATTGTGAAATAAAGAGGAACTTCTGGCAACCAAAGAGAATTCTTTTTTGCAGTAAACCAAACTTTGTAAAGTCCCGGTTCAGAAAGTAACCATTCATCGTTTACTTGAGCAACAGTAAGAGCAACACCATTTCTTTCAACATGAATAACTGGTTTTGCTGTAACATCATAATAAATGCTCACTGTTGCTTTTGGAATTGAAATTGCAACAGATTCATTATAAACAGCATTTTGTATTCCTGTTGTTCCTTCAAGAGCACTTTCCTTTCGAACAAGGAAAACAACACTTGCTAAATAATGGATTGTATATTCATTTGAAACAACATATGTACCAGCTTGTCTATATGTGAAGTAGTGAGTGTTTCCAGCAATATCAACAAATGAGAACACATATTGACCTGAAGTAGAAATTTTAATTGAACCAGAATTATCGTCCATCAATATAACTTGACCATTCAATTTTAAGGTAAGCAAAACCTTGTTGTTTTCCGTTCCAAACCATTTTGGCCAAGTTATCGTAATTCCTGTTGAAGTACTGTCAGTAGAAGTAATCAAACGATAACTTCCAATATCAGAAGTGATTACAGGAGTTGATGCCGCTCCATTTACTGAATATGAGAATGTTGTTGTACCTAAATTTTGAGTGTTAGTGAGAATGTTTTGAGTTTCTTCAATAAGAGTAATAGCAATAATTGTTTCAAAATAAATACTTGGTTTTTGAGCAGAATCTTTGTTTGAAATTTTAATTACATATGTACCTTTTGTTGAGCCTTCAGCATTTGTATACAAAACTGTTGATTGAAGAAACAAATTTGAATTCAAGAAAATTTTGTAAACCGAAGCATTAGAAATATATTCAGGAATCCATTGATCTCTATATTCATAATTTCCGCATGATTTAAGAGTTTCATATTCAGAACCTCTTTGAACCTTAACTTCAAATGTAGAAATTCCTTCCTTACTAATTGTGAAACTTTCAGTTTTTTGTGAAAGAACTTTGTTTCCAGCCAAAATTTGATATTTTATACTATAAGTTCCAATTTCAGAAAAACGAGTTCTGTTTGTAAGCAACTGTGTAACATCATTAATTGTGTAGAAAAGTTTTGTTTCAAACAAATTTGCAGCTGCACCTGTAATGAGAGCAGTTGAAGAAATGAATGTAACAACAACAGGATCAGTTGTTACTGAGCCCCTAAACAAATCAGACTTGTCATTGCCAGCATCATCACGGAGATAAACTTCAGAATACTTATTTAAAATGTATACTGTATAAATTGTTTCTTCAAGATCACCATAATATTCAACTGTAATTAAATATTTTTTAAGAGCGCCATTAATTTCATTTGATGGCAAAAGTGTAACTCTTTTTATTGCGTCAGCTGTTTCAGGAACAATTGCATCAAGAGAGCCTTCATCATCTTCATTAATTTTTACTCTTTTTCCTTCTTTGAGATAGGCTTCAATGAATAAGAAGTTTATTGCTTTTGCCGACAATATTGTTTTTGTTTCAGCGTTATATAGATAATCGTTGCTTCCATCACTCATTTCAAACGGAGGGTTTGCAAGTGATTCGCTTCCATAAATATGTCTTACACTGCTTTGTACAACTGTCGATCCACGGAAATTGTCATACAATTCAAACGCATACATAACATTTGGTACAGCATTATTTATTGTAATTTTCCATTCTTCAGTAAGAGTAAAATTTACTGTTTGAACAATTGAGTTAACTCCATTATTAACAGTTATTTTAATTTTTGTAAGTCCAAGTTGTCCATTTGGATCAGAATTCAAATCATTTTTTAAAACAGTCAGAACAAGTTTGTTTGTGTTATTTTCAACGGTTTCCTGAATTGTAGTTGAGAAATATCTTGTTCCTTCAATCAAACTAATAACAACATTTGTTTCATCAATTTGTCTTGATCTAACTATCAAAGAATAATTTGTTGCGCTTGGCACAAGCTCAGCAGAAATTTCAGCAAGGGTTTGATAAACCATTTCATTATTTGAATTTATATAAGCAAATGAACCTGCTCTATACTCTTTGATAAAAGGAGAAGTGTAATATTTTCTTCCAAGCAAGCTAAAAGAAAACCACTCATCTTGACACATATTAATTTCAATTAATTGCAAATTATCAATTGCTCTAATAACTCTATCAGAGGAATTTTCTGCAGAAACATTTATTGTTGAATTTGTTATTGAAGAAGAGTTTATATAATTGTTTGAAAGCAAACTTGAGTACAAATAAATTGAATATATTGTGTAATTTCCTGCTTCATCAGCTTCAACAATTTCATAATAAGTTCCATTTAAACCAACACTTCCAAACATTGTTTTTAGATTTGCTGTTGACTGAATGTAATTAAAATTTAACGGCATAAATCTGTTTGATTGATTTGTTTGGCTAGGGTCGCCCGGCAAAGCCTTTTCATGAAGAATATCAGTATATTTGTTCTGAAATTCTTTAAAATAAATTCTTGAAGTGTCTCCAAGAGAACCTTTTTCAAAAACAAATGACGATTCAATATCAATCGCAAAAGAATAATACTTAAATAAACCTTCAGCATTAGAACGATTATATCTATCACCATAAACTCTTAAAATATCTTCTTTATCTTTTTGAGTGCTAGCTTCAATAAGATTGTCTTCTCCAATAAGGTTTTCCAAGTTTGTTGTTGGAGCAACTGTGTCAATATGGAATTCTCTTATGTAAACATACTCATTTTCGGTTCTTCCAACAACACCAAAATAAATAATAACCTTATCTTTATCAACAAGATTAATTTCTTGATTACTTGAATTTCTTTTAACAGCTGTAAAAGTGTGAGTATTTCCCGTTGTTGTTAAATATCCTGAAAGTCTTTCTCCATCATTAACTGTGTAAGTTATGTTATTGGTGTCAATTTTAATCATAAAATTTTCAACTGGATCTGTCCATGAAGCAACAATACATTTACCATTTGTGTACCCAACCACTTTATTATCAATGTTTAAAAAGTTTATTGAGCCAACTTCATCGCCACTTGGATAAGGAATTATTGTTGAAAATGAAATTTTTGGTTCTGGAGAAACAATTTCAAAAACAAAATATGTTGATCCATTATCTGCTTCTAAGCTTGTGTTAGAAACTCTTGATTCTCCAAGTGAGTTTGAAACAACAACCATGTATGTTCCAATATAGCTATTTCCAATTGGAATGTTTATGTTCCAAAAATAGGTTTCTTCATCAAAAGTTATAAAATTTGTGCTACCAATTTTTGTCACATTCACAACTAAGTTACCTGTAACTTTGTTGTATGTTAAAATACCTGTTTCAATAATTTCTGGTACTTTTATACCATAATCATTTGTTACTATTTTATACAATTTAACATCAAGTAAATACTCTGAAATTTCTGGATTTCCAGTGTAATTATGATACATTCCTGAAACAAAACCTTCAGTAGTTGTTTTTCCATACATTGAATATGGGATTTTAACATTAACTGGATTTTTGTTTGTAACAACAATTGGATCATAATTAGTTCCTTGTCTAAAGAAATCAGAGAAAGGAACAATACCATTTTCAAAAGTGCTATCAGTTGCAGTTAATTCCCAATAATCACCAACTAATTTGATTGGTTTAATGCTACTTTCAAAAGCAACTGGAGTAGTAATAAGATCATTATGATCAATATAAACAGTAAAAATTCTCTTAAGATAATCTTTTTTGCTTATAATATAAGCCTCAAGATCAACTTGAGAAAGCTGACTTGAATCGGTGGTTTCATATGTTCTTTCAATAACATATTTACCTTGTTCAACCAGCCCTGCACTATCAATTTCAATTGAAGAAATTTCAACACCACTTGTTGAAAACTCATAAGTTTTATTTATTTCATTAAAAATCATTGGATAAAATAAGTACTTAACTTTTACACTTATGTAATTTCCAATATAATCTTCAAATGAAAATATCAATTGATTAGAATTGCTAGCTTTGTAAAATATATGCTTTTCAGTGTAATCAATTTTGTCTGCTGTTCCACCTTCAATATCTAATAGCCAACCATTAATAGAAACCCCATCTGAAACTAAAACAGTTGAAAGAGCCATATCTGTAGTTGTTTTCAAATTAAATATTGAGCTAGATTTTTTATTCAAATCATTTAGTGAGGTTTCAAAGAAAACACTTGTAGACACACCTGTTAAATTTGCACTAATATTTGATTGATCAATAACAAAGAAACTATAATATGCTTCGTTTTCATCACCATTTTCATCTAATGCATTTGCAGTATACCCTGATTGCATATTAGACTGATTATAAGTTCCTAATTCAATTGTTCCTTCAAAATTCTTTTTAAAAACCCTTACACCAGTGATTGGCAAAGACAAAAAGTCAACTAGCACAGAAACATCTTCAGAGTTGTTTAGTGAAGTAGTTGAAATATAACCACTTTCGTAAATTGATTTTTGAAACATAAGAACCCACGGGTCAATATCATTGCTTGATAAATTGTTGTATGTAGTCCAAGATTCACTATTAAATAAACCAAAAGCAATACCCTTATGAGTTCCCCATTCAACAGTTGTGGTGTTTGAAACAATGTTTAACTCTTTTGGTTCACTATAAATACCGTTTTCATCTTTTTGTAAAAATACTGGACATGATTTGTCCAAAAATTTATAATAATAACACTCATTTCCAGCTTGATCATAAATTCTAAATATGTAAATACCTTCTATTGCAAGAACAGAATTTGCTGTTACAGAATACTTTGAATTTACTGTGTTGGCGTATGGAGATTCAGCTAAAATAACAACTGAGCCAGTCGTTGTTGAATAATCAAGGTACCTTCCATTAGAAATTACAACTTTTTCAGTTCCAGGAAGAACTGGAGATGTTTTTAAATAATTTGAATCTGTGCTTAGTGGAATAAATTTGTAAGTACACCATGTTTTTGATCCACTTAATTTTTCGTCCCATTCCAAAGAAAATGATTGATTCAAAACAAAATTTTCAGAATCTAAATATTGTTCCTTTACTCTTTGACTATTAATAAGTGCAGTTTTTAAGTTTGAAATGCCAACTTTATCAATTGTAAAAGATTTAACTGAGCTTGAGCTATATGATTTTCCAAATTTAACTGTTAAGCTTACACTTAAATATTGTCCATCAATAATATTTATTGGGTCTGAATATTCATAAGTTTCAGAATTTGAACTGGTGATTGTGATTGGTCCAAATTCCTCAGAAACTTTTGTTAAAAGTGGAAGTTGAGATTGAGTTTGATTCATATATATTTGAATTGAAGAATCAAAATAATTTACAGTTGGATAAACAATTCTGACAGGCTGATTAGTATATTCACCATCTTGCAAAATTTCATCAGCAATATAATCTCCATTAATGTCTGTTAAAAGAACACCATTTTCAGTTTTTAAAGTTTCAACCGTAACAACTGGCATTGCATTTGTAATTTCAAATATAAAAAGCTGTCTATGAATTGTTGAAGCTTCATAATCTTTTGTAGCTGGATTTTTATATTTTGCGTAAGTATAATAAAGTTCAACGACATACTTTCCGGGAGAAAGAAAATTGCCACCACTGTACAATGTTGGACTATTGTATATATTACCATAATCACTCCATTGATTCATTTTCCAATAATGTGATTTAGTTAAATCAAGAGTTCCAGCAAAATCATATTTTAACGGACTTTGATTTGTTGTAACAACTTTTGATTTATCAAAGCCGTCAATTGCATCTTTGAAAAGAACTGCGTTGTCACTATATTTTTGACTTATTGCATAAGTAACATCTGCAGCATAACTTGATGATTCTGTTTCTGCAGCCTCGGTTTCTTCATTTTCTATTATTTTTCTAAGTTCAGCCTTGCCAGTGTAATCTTTGCTATAAAACAATTGATAACCAAAAACAGTTATTTTATCTTTTAGAAATGACAAGGTTAGATTTGGCAAAACTTGTTTAATATGAGAAGCATTATAATAAATATATTGATAAGAAATTGTATATTCACCAATATCATAAAATTCTATTTGCGTTAAATTTTGAGCGACAAGCCTTGAAACCCAAACAATCTTTGAGTCTACAGGAGTTTGGTGAGAATAAACAGTTCCATTTGTATATGAAGAATCAATTGTTACATTTTTTGTTTCTTTGTTGAAAGTTTTTTCAATAGAAACTTGTACTCTAGTTGGATCAAAAACAAACTTTGGATAATTAATTTTGTTAATATCCATAGATTTATTTGAATAATTGAACAAATTTTCAGTGTAGAAACTAGAATCGTTTGAAACAAAGCTTTGAACACTTTCAGTTGTGAAACCAGAATTAGGTGTTAAAACAACATTTTTAGCATTATTTTTGTTATAAGTATCCTTTTCAAATAAATAAAAATTAAAAGTCCTTGAATTACCCAAAACAACTTCTCCGCCATCAGAAATTGTTCCATAATCAAAAACGAATTCATGAAAGCCTTCAACAAAACCAGCATCATCTTTGTTAAAAATATGTCCGTATTCATACAAATAATTGCTTTCGTCAACACTTGGACTTTGTTTTCTAGCATTTACAAAGCTTGAATTACCATCAACAAAATGTGTAACATTGCATGCTCCACCAACATTGCTTATAGAATTAAACTTTGCCTCATCGTCTATTAGCCCCTTTCTTCCAAAAGCTAATAGCAAAAACTCATTATCAGCAAGAAAAATAGTGTCGCCACTATTAACTTCAAAAATGTTCTTTTGCTCATCTGTTTGAGCTCCATATCCATTTTTTGTAACTGTGTAATTTGATGGGAAATAATCTGAGTCAGTTCCTATTCGGGGTGCAATAACTGGATTTTCTGTTGAAGAAATTTTGATTACATACAAACTTACACCATCATCTGGTAAAGAAAAGGTTGTTGTTTGTGGAATGCTAATTGTTTCATCTGCGTAAACAATCGTATCTTTCAAGATAGACATTGAAAAAAATGCACTTGTGAACAAAGAACAGCATATAATTACAGTACAAGCAATTTTTTTAATTAAATCTTTAACATTCACTATTCACACCTCAAATTATACTGAGTTTTAATAAACCAAATATTTTTTTAAAATTCTACATGATATACCATTTTGCATCTACATTTTACCATAATTTATTTTTTTTCGCAAATATTTTTATCGTTATAATTATAATTTATATAAAAAATAATAAAAATAAAAATATAAATAAATTCTAAAATATTTTGTGTTATTTTAATAAAAAATATTTAATTTTAATAATTTACCTATTTTGTTTGTAAATATTAAAAAAAGTAGTGAAAAAACCACAAATAAAATAGCCTAAAGGTTAATGTATTTACATAAAAATAAGTCAAATTAATGTTGCTTTTACAAACAAATTGTAATTCTTTTTTTTAATTGCGGGACAATATAAAAATTATTATTTACTATTTTAAAATTATTTTTATTTTTTTTAAATAAATATCTGTTGTCAATAAAATTGTTTGTATATTAATTTTATATTTATAATTTTTAATTTTAAATTTTCAATTTGTATTTTTTTTATAGAATAATTTTTAAATAATAAACTAAATAAAAAAATTTGTTAAATATACTAAAAAAAACTAGCCTATTAAGGCTAGCTAAATTTTATAGATTAATAATTTGAGAAGCAACTGAAACAAAATTGTTTTCAATAAATGAATTATTTTTTTCAGATTCATCACAAATTGCAATTGAAGTTATGCTACCATCATTATTTTCTGTTGCTTTTGCAATGGAAAAAATCTTTTTAATTTGCAAAACTGTTTTTTCTCTAAAACCATATACATTTTCTTTTTCAAATTGACCAAGTTTTGTATCTAGAATTTTGGTTTGGTTCATCAAGTCATATGATATAAGAGCAACATTTTTACCTTCACTTAGAAGAGCTTGTGCATAGTCAATACTTGCTAATATTCTATTGCAACTTACTGAAAGAGGATCACCATATTCAGAAATTAAAATATCAATATTTTTTGCATTTTTTGCAATAGAGAACATTTCTTGAGTTAGTTCAACACCAACAAGAATTACTTTGTCAACTTTAGATGCAATTTTTTCTGCAATATTAATTGCATTTTGAAAAATATTCTTCTTGTTTTTTGCTAAAACTAAAATTCTTTCACCTTGTAAAGGTTTAAATTCATCAATAGCAATTTGTTCAACTGGAAATTTTCCATCTTCAAAGCCGTGAATAGTTCTTTCAGAATTAAGTTTTGGTTCCATTTCATTAACTTGCAAAATACTTGTAAGCATCATTGAGGTTGAATTGTCAGATTCAACACATGAACCTTTAATTTTATCACCATATTTCAAAGAATACTCTGTAACAAAGATTTTTGGCACAAAAACAACTGCTTCAAATTTTTTAGTAAGCTTGTTAATTGCGAAAAAGTAGTTATTTTCACCATTATCAACAGATTGAAGTATTCCTTGAACAATTGCACTTTTTGTTGAAGTTCCATTATCTTCCTTAAAAAATAAAGCTGCTTCAAAATCAGGCAATGTTTGAAAACAATCATTCGAGAAAATTGCATCAGACATGAATGCCAACTTACTAGGCACATCTATTCTAATTTTCGAAATAAATTTCGTTTTTGGAGGTCTGCCTCTTTTAGTTGGTAGCTTTCCTTTATTAGGATTTTCCTTTCCACACATTTTATCGGCAATTCTTTCTAGCAATTCTTCTCTTTTCAGAAGAGTTGGAGCAAAAATACCATAACTGCGTGCGATTTCTCTTAAATCATGTACGCCCAACTTGCTTAGTTCTCCTAAAATCGTATCGAGTTTTTCTTTCACTTTGCTCTCCTTATGTCTATATTCTTGTTTTATTCTTCCTCATCTGTAATGTCTGAATCAAGAGGTTTGCTCAAAAGTTCAACACTTTTGTCATCTGCATCAGACAGAGAATATCTATACAAATAGTAATTTGATGATCCAGTTTGTTTTTCTAAGAAAAATATGTGGTTAGTTGAAAAATCTATATTGTAAGCATTTTCTAATTGGAGTGTAGTTGCACCATCAGAAACATCTTCAGAAATTTTTGTTGCAACTGTAATGACTGAAACTCCACCACTTTCATTTTTGTAAAACACCTTTCCATTCACACAATTAAGTACTGTTGAATTGGTTGTTAGAAGTTCTGTGAAATTGTACATGTCATTGAATGCTTGGTAATAAACTTTTGAGTCTTTTGTGAATACAAATCCTGAATATGAACTGTTTGCGTTATCATCAAAAGCAATAATATTAGTTAAGCCATTAATAACAGTGTGTTGAATTTCTGACTGTTCAGAATTGAATCCGCTTGAAAATATGTATCCGTCAGAAGTAAGACTATTTGTTTTTGAATAAAACACACGACTATATGTGATTGCTTTAAGTTCAATTGCGGTGTCTGCATTGCCAGATACAATTGTTTTGCTTCCAGTTGAGATTGTGATTTTTTCAAGAATGTTTCCAGTTACACCTGAACCACTTCCTTCCTCTTCTGTTCTTGCTCTTGTGATGAAAGCTGTGTCCAAAAGTGAAGGAACTATGGAAGCTAATGCAAAATCTTCTTGGTTAACCATCATTGCACCTGTAACATTTTCAGCTAGAGTTGTTTGATTTCCATTTGCTTCAATTTTAACAAGGTTTGTTCCATCTAAAACTGTAATAGTTACAACATTAGAAATTTTGTTAATAACATATTTACAAGTTGAAGAAAAATTTGAAGTTGTATAAATTTCCGTTAATCCAGTTCCATTAAGATTACATTTAAAGAAACTTACTTGATCAAAATGGTATGCACCTTCTTTGTCTTTTGCTGTGTTTGGTGAAGTGAAATACAATTGATCACCAAAAATGTAAATACCGCCATAATCAAAACCTACAACTTTTGAAACGACTTGTTGATAATTTGTTGGGTAACCATCTTCATCAAGTTCAACAGAACCATCTTCACCCATTTCAGTGCGATATAATGCACTAACTGTAACACTTCCTAATTTGTTTTTATTTCCTTGTTCAAGTGTTGAATATGCTTCGTAACCACCTGCAAAATAGAGCCAATTGCCTTTTTGGACAACCAAACCACCATTTCCATAAACAACATCAGTAGTAGAAGGACCGCCACTTAAGGCACAACCTGTAAAGGCAAAACAAATCATGATTAAGCTACATAAAGCTAGAATAATTTTCTTTTTCATTTAATCTCCAATTTTGTAGAACTGAAAACTGCATTTTCTACATCTTTAAAAGATGTAGATAAATTGTTCCCAATTATGATTGAATTATAACTATTAAGCCAGCTATTGTCAACTTTTTATTTAACGATTAACAAATTGTTAATCATCAAATTTTAATTCAAAAATAACATAATTTTTCGACATAATTTTTTATATTTATTTTGCAAAGGCATTATACTTAATGAAAATCATTTTGTCAACTAAAAAATTTTACAAAATAAAAAAAAGTATAGTTAAGGTACAAGCTAGCATATATTTTGGAGTGAGTAAGATTTGGTTTTGGATGATAATTATCAGCACATTTTCTTTGATTTATACCAATCCTTCAAATGTTGTCGGAGTAATGGTAAATGCAAGTGGAAGTGCTTTTTCATTGTGCATTGAACTTGTTGGAATTTATGCACTTTGGATGGGAATTTTGGAAATTTTAGAAAAATGTGGTATTAATGATTTACTTGCAAAAATATTATCCCCAATAATAAAAAAGCTTTTCAAAGGAACAACAAAAGAAGCACAAAGAGCAATATCAATTAATCTTTCTGCAAATTTTTTGGGGCTTGGAAATGCAGCGACACCGAGCGGAATTGATGCAATGCAAAAAATGGACAACAGAACTGGAGTAGCCACAAAACAAATGATTTTGTTTATGGTGATAAACACGACTGCAATTCAACTTTTTCCAACAACTGTTGTTGGAATTAGAGCTGCTGCAGGTAGCACAAATCCTTCAGACATTTTTTTGCCAACCCTTTTTACAAGTGTCATTTCCACATTATTAGGAATTGGAATATGTCTTTTAATAAATTTTTTAACAAAAAAGAGAAAAAGGTTATAAAGGTGAAAAATTGAGTGCATATGTTATTCCAATCTTAATTGTTGCCTTGTTTATATTTGCAAAGCTTAAAAAAGTTGATTGCTATGCTTCTTTTGTTGATGGAGCAAAAAAATCACTTGAACTTTGCAAAAGCATCTTTCCATATTTAGCAGCAATTTTAATTTCTGTTGCAGTTCTTAAAGAAAGTGGGGCTTTAAATAGTATTGTGGTTTTTTGTTCACCTGCTTTAAACTTGTTTGGAATTCCGCACGAGATAACTGAACTAATTTTGCTTAGACCTTTCACTGGAAGCGGAAGCATTGCAATACTAAAAACAATAATAGCGGAACATGGAGCTGATTCTTATATAAGTAGATGTGCAAGCACAATTATGGGTAGCAGTGAAACAGTGTTTTATGTTGCAAGCATATATTTTTCAAAAACACAAGTTAAACGACTTTTATATGCAATTCCAGTTGCACTTGTATGTACATTTGTTTCAGCCATACTTTCTTGTGTTTTTTGTAGCATTTTTTAAAATTAAATTCAAGAGCGATAGTTAATTTTTCTCAAGCTACAAAAACTTTATTTATGAATTATCGTTATTCACGGAAAAAAATATTTGTTACAATAAAATATAAAAAAAGTAATGGATTCATTTCCATCACTTCAACTTTGATTTTGGTAAAAACTATTTTTTATTTATTTATAAAATTTTTTCTTTTTTATCTGAACTTTGCAGTTTCTCTTTTCTTATATTTGATTTAATTTTAACAACATGCACTTTCCCAACTTTTGGTTTGTATTGTTTTCTATAATAAAAAGAAATTTTTTTGTTATCTAATCTATAAAATTTAACATAGGTTACAAGAGCAAAAACAACTAAAACTGCTGGAACAATAAACATAGTTAGTCTTAATAAGTTTATTCCATAAACCGAAACAACATCAACTGTTGCATCTTTTCCAACAAATCCACCAACATCTAAGACAATTCCAATAATAAGGGCAACAAGCGATGTTCCTAATTTGCCAGAAAATGAAAGGACACTTACCCAAAGGCTATCCATTCTCTGCCCTGTTTTTTTGTAGGCATAATCGCATACACTTGCAGCCATAACAACTCTAGCAACATTAATCCAACCAAAACCAAACAATCCAACCATTGCACCCATTGAAAGATAAATTAAATTTCCATGCATGAACTGATTAAAGAAGAACATTAAAAACAAACCACAAATTATGAATGAACAAGAAAGAACAAAAACCGTCTTTCTTCCAATAATTTTTGAAAGAGGCGTATATGACAAAACTGCAAGTGCCATTCCAATACCAGCAATAATCATAAAAACACTTTGTTTGGTTGGATCACCAAAATCAAATGAGAAAAAATATATTCCAAGATTTAAAACCAGTCCAAACGCAATATTTAAAAGAAGAACTGGTGCAAACATTGAAATTGCCTGATCATTTTTTTTAAAGGCAAAAAACATTGATTTAATTGAATATCTTCTTTCAACAAGTGTTCTCTTTTCATTGAATGTTAAGGCACTTGTAAGCATTGCTCCTAAATACAAAACAGCAACGACTAAAGCAATTATAAAATAGCCCTTGGAATTGTTTTGCGAACCCCAAATTGAAATCAAAGAAATTGGAACAAGAATAGAAACAAAAACAGTAGATATTGAATTTAAAATTTGAGTCATGGCACTTATTGAACTTCTTTCAGTTTCATTTTTTGTCATGACAGGAATAAGAGACCAATAAGGAATTTCAACAAGTGTAAAAGCCATTCCCCATATTATATATATAGAAAGATAATATTGATATTTTTGCGACAAATTCATGTTTACATTTGAAAACATCAACACAAGAGTAATTGCTGTAAGAACACACCCAATAATCATCCATAATCTATATTTTCCAAATCTAGTCCTTGTGTTTGTTACAATTGCACCCATAATTGGATCATTTATTGCGTCCCATAGCCTTGCAATCAAAAAGAAAGTTCCAACAATTGTTCCTGAAAGACCTTGCACCTGAGTTAAATAAAACATGTAAAAAGAAGAAACCAATGTAAACAAAAAACCGCTTCCAAATGAACCGCTTGCATACAATAACTTATTTTTTGTAGGAATTTTGGCTTCGTATGGATTAAACATTTTTAGTTTTTCTTCCTTTCATAATTATAAGCATACAATATTATTAAAAAATAGTTTGTATTAAACTAAAGAATTATATCAAATTTTTGTTTATTTTCTTAACTTTTTTATTAATTTTTTGAAAAATTGAAAAAAGCAAATGTAAAAGCACAACAAAACTAACTATAAAAATAAATCCTAAAACAATTTTTTTTGAAAACACTTTTATGTTAAAAAATTCTGGAGCAATTGCGATAGCAATTATTATAAGTAAAGCGGAAAGTATAACAGCAATTGCCCTGTTTTTTGAAAAAGGAATGCAAATTCTAACAAGATTAATAAAACCTACAGCTGTTAAAACTAGGGTTGAAAGAGTTTCAACTTCAACAGTTGATAAAATGTTGAATTTGCCAAGAATCAAAACACCCGCAATAGCAATTACCATAAAAGAAGCATATGGAATACTCTTTTTTAGAACTTGAGGAATAAAGTTTCCTTCAACAAGTTTTGAGCTTGGTTGAAGAGCCAAAAACAATGATGGCAATCCAATTACACAAAACTCAATAAGAACCATTTGTGAAGTACTGAAAGGATAAGGTGAAAATGTAAAAATTGCAAATAATGAAACTGCAAAAGCAAAAAGTGTTTTCATAAGAAACAATGTTGAAGAAGTTTGAACATTGTTTATGACTTGTCTTCCCTCTGCCACTACTCTTGGCATAGATGAAAACTTGCTATCCATAAGGACAATGTTTGCAATGCTTCTTGTAACTTCACTTCCTTCTGCCATAGCAATTGAACAATCAGATTCTTTAAGAGCAAGGGTGTCATTGACACCATCACCAGTCATTGCAACAACCTTTCCTTGTTTTTTAAGTGTTTTAACAATCACATATTTTTGTTCTGGAGAAACTCGCCCAAAAATTGTGTATTTATCTGCAATTTTCTCAACATCTTCAAGGCTCATTTCTTCAAGCGAAACACATTTTTCCCAGCCTTTAACACCAACACGCTTTGCAATGTTGCTTACTGTAAGTGGATTATCCCCAGAAATAATTTTGATTTCAACATCATTATTTTCAAACCAAGAAATTGTATCTTTTGCATCATGCCTTATGTGATCTTCAACGGCAATAATTGCAAAAGCACAAAGATTTTCTGGCATAGCCCCATCATCAATAAGGTCTTTGCTTCCAGCAACAATCAAAACTCTGTTTCCTTCAGAAGCAAGTTCTTTTGCTTTTTCGCAAAGTTCTTTGTTCTTTTGACAACAAATAAATTCAATTGCTCCAAGGACAATTGTTCCAACTCCTTGAAATGAAGCTGCCATAAATTTTTTTTCTGAAGAAAATGGAATATTGTATGTATTTTCCATTGTTATTCTTTTTTCAAAATGATCAATAAGAGCAAGTGAAGTGTTGTTGTTTGAAGATTGAATTGCAAGAAGATTTTGAATAATAGAATTAAAATTCTGTTCAAAAGGAGATTTTTCCATTTCAATAACATCAGAAACTTTCATTGTTCCGTCAGTGATTGTTCCAGTTTTATCAAGACAAAGAACATTTGTTCTTGCAAGCATTTCAACACTATAAATGTCTTGAACCAATGTTTTGTGTTTTGTAAGTTTAACAACAGCAGCAGCAAGAGCAATTGTTACAAGCAAAAACATTCCAGCTGGTATAAGCCCAGCAACAGCACCACATGTTTTTGAAATTGCCTCAACAAAATTTCCATGCAAAGTATAATAGTTGTTTATATACATAACAATTCCAATTGGAATAATGAAAACACCAATGAACTTTATTATTTTGTTTAAATCTTTAAAAAGATTAGAAGATGGGCTTTTAAATTTTTTTGCTTGTTTTTCAATTGAAGATATATATGAATCATCTCCAACAGTTGTTGCACGCAAAATAAATCCGCCACTTGTTACAAAGCTTCCTGCATACACTTTGCTACCAACAATTTTTTTGATTGGCACACTTTCACCTGTGAGCATGCTTTCATTAACACTTGCCTCACCAGAAACAACAATCGAATCAGCAGGAATTTGATTGCCAACTTCCAAAACAAAAATATCATCTCTAACAAGCTCTTCTGAAGTTACCATTGTTTCTTTTCCATTTCTAATGGTTTTAACTTTTGTAAGAACGGCAAAAGCAAGTTTTTCAACTGCCATCTTGGCTTTGACTTCTTGAAAAATCGCAATAGAAGTGTTTGCAACAATAATAACCATAAACAATAGGTCCTTGTATGAACCAACAAAAACAAGTAAAACAAACAAAACAGCCCAAACAAGATTAAAAAAAGTAAAAGTGTTTTCAAAAAATATTTTTCCAATACTTTTTCCACTTTTTTGTGCTTTTTTATTTGTCAAAAATGCTTCTTTTCTTTTTGTTACTTCTTCACTAGTTAATCCTAGTTTTAAATCTGTTTCTTTTTTTTCAACAAATTCAATAGTTTTTCTTTTTTTCATTTTTCCTCTCAATTAACGATTGTTATATGATACACAAAAAAGTTCTACCGTGCAACTTATATTTATAAGGTAATTATGAAAAAAGCCAAATTGAGTAGAGTAAAATTTTGAATTCAAGTTTTTTAGTTTCTTTTAGTGCACACTTATTAAAACAAAAATTTAAAATAAATGAAAATATTTTTGTGAATGCAAGAATACTCTTTGCAAAATCTTCAAAAGAATTTATTAAATTCGAATATTTTTTGTTTAATTATTTAATGCTATTTGTTCAAACCATTTTTTTAAAAAACATAATAATATTTCAAAATTTACTCTTTACAACTGAATGTGGTTGTGTTAGAATACGCGTAGTTAATTGAGGGGGGCAAATATGAAAATTAGCAATCACACAACAATCGCAGGCGAAAAAGTTAACAAAATTGTTTCAGCGATAGGTGATGTTAAAGAAATTGAAAAAGAAGCTGGTGGCAAATTCAGCACTTTGGCTAGCCTCGACATCTCTTCTCACCTACATAACAAAAAAGAAAGTGGATTCTCTTTATAATTTTGTCTTCTAATCTCTCACATTTGTGGGAGTTTTTTTTATCTAAAGCTTCATTGCAAAAATCCTTGTCAAAAACTTGCAGATTATATTTTATTTTGATTTTTTTATTAGGTTACAAAAAAATATGCAAAAACTATATTTAATTTATGATTTTTAATTTTCTCCGCAAAACACTTGAAAAAGGTAAATTTTCACAAAAAAATGCTTCAAATTGAATTTTCATTTGTACTAATATTTTAAATATTGTCTTAATTTAATATTTTTTAAAAAAAGTTCAATTTTTATTTGGCTCTAAAAAATATTTATGATAAACTAAAAACTGTTAGAAAAAGGGGTCCACATGCAACAATTTGTTTTTCCTGCAGTTTTGTTTGCCCAAGAAGATGAAACATTTTTGGTTTCTTTTCCAGATTTAGACATCTTCACAGAAGGGTCTTCAATTGAAGAAGCATTCCTTTTTGCAAAGGATTACTTGCGAGTTTACTTAACATATGCCCTTAAGTTTGAAATTCCTTACAATGAACCAACCAAATTTGAAACAGTGGTTTCAAAAAGCAAAGATGCTTCTTGCGTTTTGTTGATTGATGCCGTTATATCTGAAAAAGAGTTACAGAAATAATTTATCATTGAAAAGCATTTTGCTTTTCATTTTTTTATTAAATAGTAAAAATAGATAAAAGGAGTAAAAATATGACAAAAAAATATATCATTGCCAATTTCAAAATGAATCAAACTCCAACTGAAACAAAAGAGTATTTAAAAATTTTTTTGAAAGAAATAAATTCTTATGAAAGAAACAGTGATTCACCATCAATTGTTCTTTGTCCTCCAGCAACCAGTTTGCATGTTGCCAAGGAAATGACAAAAAACTCAATTGTTTCTATTGGTGCTCAAAATATTAATGGAGAAGAAAAAGGTGCATTTACTGGGGAAATAAGCTTGAATATGATTGTCGACTGCAATGCTAAATTTTGCATTGTTGGACACAGTGAACGAAGAACTCTTTTCAACGAAACCAATGAAATAGTCGCAAAAAAACTTGAAAGAATTCTCAACAAAAATGTAACGGCAATTCTTTGTGTTGGTGAATCTTTGGATTCAAGAAATAAAGGAAATTTTGAAACTGTTATATCTAGTCAAATTGATTCAGCATTAAAAAATGTATCAAAAGAAAAACTTGAAAATTTGATTATTGCATATGAACCAATTTGGGCGATTGGAACTGGAATAAGTGCAAATGAAACTCAAATTGCTGAAGCAGCCTATTATATCCGCAAATGTATTAACAAACTTTTCGATTCACAATCTGCAAATCAAATAAGCATTTTGTATGGCGGAAGTGTTAGCGAAAAAAACAAGCAATATTTGTCTATTGAAGGAATAAATGGTGGGCTTGTTGGTGGTGCTTCACTTAATCCAACTGGCTTTGCTACTTTAACAAATTTCTAAATAAAAAACTTTATCAAAATAAGTAATTAAAAATAATAAATGCTTTTATTAAATAAACACTTTAAAATCAACTTAATAAACACTTTAAATATCAATTTATTAACTAAATATTTGATTTTTAAAAATTATATTAAAAGAACATGAGTAATTAAAAAAAAATACAATAATTTAATAATATAAATAATGTATTTTAATACTTTAAAAAATCATTTAACATTTCACAACTTGAAATGTTATTTTTTAATTTAGTATTTTTTATTCTATTTATATATATAGTTATTTCTATAATGATTGAAATTGGTAAGAACTTCATATTCAATGGTGTTTAATTTTTTTGCCCAATCAGTAGCATTAGTAAAAATTGTAACTTTTTCGTTCACCTTGATTTGCGGTAAAGAGGTCACATCAACCATAAATGAATCCATACAAATATTGCCAATTATTGGACATTTTTTTTTGCAAATTACAACATTCCCATTGCCGTTTCCTAATGTCCTCGGCATTCCATCTGCATAACCAAAAGGAACAACCGCAACCATTGTTTTCTCTTTTAACTTATTTTTTCCGCCATATCCAACGACTTCATTTGGTTCACATTTTTGAAGCATAACAACTTTGCTTTCAATTTTAAGAACTTTTTTCAAACCTTTTCTTCCATAGCCATAAAGCATTAAACCAACTCTAATATGTGTTATTCCATCTAAGTAAATTTTGTAAAACTTTTTATCAATTACATCAAGAATTTCATGCCCGCCAATATGAACAATTGGATTAAGTTTTGAAGGAATGAGGCATAAAAAATTTTGAAACTTTTTTGCTTGTTTTTCTGCAACAATTTTTGAGCTTCTTACACTGCAAAAATGAGTATAAACTCCATGCAAAACAATTTTATCAGTTTTAAGAATTTTTTGTATTGCTTCACAAAATTCTAGCGTTTTTTTGAAACCATATCTGTTCATTCCTGAATTGATTTTTAAATCAATAAATGCTTTTGCTTTCAACTGTTTTGCAACAAGAATTGTTTCATTAAGCTCAGCCAAAGATGACACTGTAAAAAATATTTTGTTCTTTATGCAAAATTCAATATCACTTGGAAAAGATAGCAATAAAATTTCATTTTCAAATCTTTCCGTAAGCAATTCTTGTGCTTCTTTGCAACATGCAACAGCAAAAATTTTTACTCCACAAGTTGAAAGAATTTTCATTGCGTTTATTGCACCATGCGAATAAGCATTTGCTTTTATTACTGCAATTGGCTGAAAAGAATTCCCCATAAGATTTGTTGTTACCCTTATGTTTGCTCTTATTGCTTTTTTATCAATAATAATATTTGAAAAACTGTTCATTTTTCCTATTTATGACAATAATCTTTCAAATGTTCTTTCTTTTAAATCAAAAATACTTGCAAATAGGTTTTTCATATGTTAGTATTGTTAAAAGTGATTGAAAAGTTTGCCCTAACGGGATTCCAAGATACAGGTGATTTATGATGCTTAAAAATACAGTGAGAATTCTTATTGCAAATTTCTCAACTGTTTGGAAACTATTATTATTTAAACTAATTGTTTTCGTTTTTGCGGGAATTATTGTTTTGCCTGCTCTTCTTAAAATTGAATCGTTTTTAAACGCAGAAAACTTTTGGGTACAACTGGAAAATTTATTTTCTTTTTTCAATCTCAACAACAATTTGCCAGAATTTTTTGAAAAAATTGAAGCATTGTTAAGTTCATTTCAAAATGGTATTTCATCAGCATATGAAATCATGCCATCAACTGTGATTTTTGCAATTTCAATGTTGTTTGTTGGCTTTCCATTTTTGCTTGGGCTTTCTGAAGTCGCTGTTGGAGAATGTCTTTTTGGAAGCATGGGAAGTGGAGCAAAATTTGGATTTACTGCAAGCTTCATTGGAAATCTTGGAAAAAGCATTGGTTTGCAACTCATAAAAACATTGGTTTCAGTTTCATATGCTCTCTTTGTCTTGTTTGTTTCGTCAAAGATTTTTCTATTATTCCAAAATGAAACGCTCTTTCAAATTCTGATGCCAATAACAATAATTATTTTTGTTTGGTTCTCTTATTCCTTTTTCATCACATTGTTTTCTGGTTGGATGCCTGCAATGGTTGTTCATAACAATGGGGTTTTCAAAAGTTTGGAAATTGGTTTAAAAGCAACATTTCAAAAGTTTTTCAGAATTCTTTCAAATTCAATAGTTCTTGTTATGTTAGTTATTTTCTGTTCATTGCTTCTTGGTGCTTTGGGTGTCGTTTTGCTTATTCCGTTCTTCACTTACCTTCTTCTCATTTTTCAAATGGTTACTTTCTTTGAATGCACAGGTATGCGTTATTACATAGATTCAAGTGTAATAGTTACACCAAAAAAACCTCAAGAGTTAGTAAACATTTCAAAACTGAAAAGAGTAATCTAATAGAAATATTAGCTAACTAGTTTGAATTTCAATACATATTTTTTCTTGCAAATGTGCTAGATTATTTCGTGTCTAGATTAAATTTTGAAGAGAAAAAGAAATTCTGAAATAATGCATTTTTCATTGAAGATTTGACTACAATAAATTAGTTTAAATTTTGAAATTTAATGCACATAACTCATTTTTTGTTTTAAAAATGCTTTATCCATAAAGCAAAATTTATATAAGGAGAAAAAAATATATATGGAATCTAATGTAAAAATTACCTTTCTTGGCGGTGTTGGTGAAATTGGTAAAAATATGACCGCTATTGAGTTTGAAAATGATATTATCGTTGTTGATGCTGGGCTCACATTCCCTGGAGATGAACTTCCCGGAATTGACCTTGTTGTTCCTGACATCACATATCTTATTGAAAACAAAGATAAAGTACGAGCAATTTTTTTAACTCACGGACACGAAGACCATATCGGTGGTTTACCATATGTTCTTTCTGACTTGGAAGTTCCTGTTTACGGAAGCAGAATGACTCTTGCTCTCGTTGAAAACAAACTTAAAGAACACCAAAAAATCAAAGCAAAACTCATTTCTGTAAAACCAAAAAATCTTGTTAAAGTTGGTTGCTTTTCTGTTGAATTTATCAAAGTTAGCCACTCAATTTCTGGAGCTCTTGCTCTTGCAATCACAACACCAAGAGGCGTTATTGTTCACTCAGGCGACTTCAAAATTGACTTTCAACCAATTGATGGTGTCATGACAGATCTCACAAGATTTGGAGAGCTTGGAAAAAGAGGCATAAATTTACTTCTTTGCGAAAGCACAAATGTTTGTCGCAAAGGTTACTCTATGAGTGAATCAAATGTTGGAAAAACACTTAATGAGCTTTTTGATAAACACAAAAATACTCGTATTATTGTTGCAACTTTTGCAAGTAACATTCACCGTATGCAACAAGTTTTAAACCTTGCAGAAAAATATAAAAGAAAAGTTGCATTTTCTGGAAGAAGTATGATTAATGTTGCAGAAACTGCAATGAAAATTGGAGAAATCACATTTAACGCAAAAAACATTGTTGATATTGAAAGAATTGATAAAGTTCCAGACAATGAATTAATCATTTTAAGCACAGGAAGCCAAGGCGAACCTATGAGTGCTCTTAATCGTATGGCTTCAGGTGAATTTAAAAAAGTTAAACTTGGACCAAATGACACAGTTATCATTTCAGCATCACCAATTCCAGGTAATGAAAAAAGTGTTTATAATGTAATTAATTCAATTTTCAAACTTGGCGCAAATGTAATTTATGATGAACTTGCTGAAGTTCACACTTCAGGACATGCTTGTCAAGAAGAACTCAAAATCATGCACGCATTAACAAACCCAAAATTCTTTATTCCTGTTCATGGTGAATATAGACACTTGAAAATGCATGCTGAACTTGCTGTGTCAATGGGTATGCAAGAAAGAAATATTCTCATTGCAGAACTTGGAACTCAAATTGAAATGGGCAATGACTTTATTAGAAATATTGGCTATGTTAAGGCAGGACAACGCCTTGTTGATGGACTTGGACTTGGAGATATGAATAGTACAGTTTTAAGAGATCGTTTGCAACTTGCCGAAGAAGGTTTCTGTGTTGTTGTTCTTAATCTTTCGACACTAAGTGGAGAACTTAATAATGATCCTTTCATAATAACTCGTGGACTTGTTTACAACGATGAAGCCGAAATGCTTATTCGTGAATGCAAAGATACAATCATGACTTATATTAAAAACGAAGATATAAGAGGACAAGATTTGAATTTGGTTAAATCAAATGTAAGAAAAGAACTTGCCAACTTCCTTTTCAAAAAAACAAAACGCCGTCCACTAATTTTAACAATTATCATGCAAAACTAAAATATGTCTTAATTTTAACCACACAAAAAACAGCAAATAACTTGCTGTTTTTTAATAATAAAATTCAAATTAAACTTATCAAAGCATGTATATTATTATTAACTTTGAATTCAATTTAATTATAATTAATTCCTAGTTTTTCCCAATTTTCAATAATATCTTTTGCAAAAGCAAAGGCATCATCAAAAGTTTTGTTTTCTTCAAGATTAGCTCCTGCTTCTTTCAAAAGTTCAACTGGTGGCTTTGTTCGTCCACTTGACAAAAATTTGATGTATGCAGTTTTTTCTTTTTCCCCACCTTCAAGAAGTCCTTTTGATAGTGCAATTGCACAAATTAGACCCGTTGAATATTTGTAAACATAAAAGGCATTGTAAAAGTGAGGTATACGACTCCATTCATAGGCTATTTCATCAAGTAGTTCAACTTTTTTTCCAAAATATTGCTTGTTAAGCTCCATATATTTTTCATTTAGAACTGCTGATGAAATTGGAAGATTATTTTCATATTGATTATGGGCAAATTGTTCAAATTCAGCAAACATTGTTTGCCTGAAAACACTTCCTCTAAATTCACTCAAAAACTTGTCATATAAAAATATTTTTTCTTTATCTTCTTTTGCTATAGATAATAAATATTTTGTAAGAAGCATTTCGTTGACATTGCTAGCAACTTCCGCAACAAAAATTTCATATCCTGCTTTTTCATATGGCAAATTGTGGTTTGAAAGATATGAATGAATGGAATGACCAATCTCGTGAGCAAGTGTGTAAACGCTGTTTGTGTTTTTTTGATAACTGAGAAGTATGACTGGGTGTTTACCATAAGCTCCCCAAGAAAATGCTCCACTATCCTTTCCTTCATTAATTCCATAATCAAACCATTTTTCTTTAACTGCTTTGTCAATCAAATCAATATATTCATTGCCAAGTGGAGAACAAGCTTTTTTGATTAGTTCAATTGCTTCAGAGAACTCAAGTTGCAAATTGCAAGAAGAAGATAGCGAAGCAAAATTATCCCAAATAGCATAATTTTTGTAACCAAGTGCCTTTCTTTTTAAATCGAAATATTTATGAAAAACACCAAGATTTTTGTTTACTGATTCAATCAAAGTATCATAAACTTTTAAACTTGCATGTTCAATAAAAATGCTTTTTTCAATTGCAGAAGAAAACTTGCTTAATTTGGCATAACAACTATTTTTTTTGATAGAAGCAATATAGTTTGCTGAAAGTGTATTATTATATTTTTTGTAAGCATTATTCATTGAAACAAAAGCATTTTTTCTTAATATTCTATCTTCACTTTCACAAAAGTCCATATAATTGCTGTGGTCAAGTTCATATTCTTTTCCATAACCATCTTTGACTTTATCAAATTTCAAGTCTGCATCATTAAATTTGCTAAAAACATTACTAAACTCAGATGCGAATTCTTTTGTTTGTGAAACAATAATTTCTTCTTCTTTTGTTAGAATATGAGGCTTAAAACGAATTATTTCTGTAAGCATGATATTAAAATCAGAAAAATCAATATCTTTTGAAAGACTAATCAAAAAATTTTCATCGTTATCTGAAATTTCAACTTCAATGAAACTAGTTTCAACTGAAAGCATTGTTGCAAGGCTAGACACCTTGTTTATTCTTTCTTCATTTTCACTGCTAGTTGCATCTTCTCTTCCTTTAAGTTCTGCCCAAACTAACAAAATATCCATTCTTTTACTTAAATCACTTTCTTGTTTTAAGCATTCTAGAATAGAATTTCTCTCGTTAAGTTTTCCTTCAAATCTTTTAAAAGAACCTGACATTTTCTTTATTTCTTCAAATTCTTCTTCCCATTCTTTTGAGCTAGGAAAATAATTTGATAAATCCCATTTATATTCTTCTTCTAATTCTTTTCTTTTTTTCATTTTTGCTCCTAATGAACATTATTTTACCGCAAAAAGCAAAAATATCAAAATATATTTAAATTATTCAAGTGAAAATTTTGTCAAATTAATGTTAATTTTTATTATTTAAATGTTGCTCTTTGATAAATATATTTATAAACCTTTGTAAAAACAAAAATGAAAAACATTTTTCTAATTATTATTTACAAAAAAAAAGATAAAAAAGCACCAATATGTAATCAGTGCCTTTAAAATTTAATTTTTAGGTTTTTAAGTATATAAATAAAGCAATCATTTTAAGTTGACTTAATCATTAAATATTTTGAAATAGTGAAAAACTTCCATGGAATCATGTCTTCTGTTGGATATGACACAAAAGTCATGATTTGTTTTGTAGTTGGGTGTTCAAATTTTAATTGAACTGCCCACAAGGCAAGATTGAAGCCTTTGCCTAGTTTGTCGCCACCATATTTTGCATCTCCAAAAACTGGATTGCCAATAGCGGACATTTGAACCCTTATTTGATGACTTCTACCTGTTAAAATTTTTACTTCACAAAGAGATATTTCATCTTTTGTTTCAAGAGTTTTATAAACAAGTTCACATCGTTTTGCACCCTCTTCGCTTTGTGGAACAATAGAAACAATGTTTTCTTTTTCATTTTTCTTCAAGAAATGAACAAGCCTGTTACTTGTTTCTCTTGGTTTTCCAAGAACAACAGTGAAATATTTTTTTTCAAATACTCCTGAAGTTATTTGTTCAGAAAGCCTAGCTGCAGCTTTGCTTGTTTTTGCAAAAACCATAACTCCGCCTGTTGGCCTGTCTAGTCTGTGGACAAGCCCAACAAAAACATTACCCGGTTTATTATATTTTTCTTTTATATATGCTTTTACCATATTCAAAAGATCAGGATCTTTGCTTTCATCTTCCTGAGTTGGGACATTTTGTGGTTTTTCAACAACAATTATATGATTGTCCTCGTATAAAATATTTAGCTCATATGGTTGTTTTTCCATATTACCTCCTTTTCTTTTGATTATATTGTTAATTTTTCCAAGTTTTTAATCCACTTGCACCGCAAGGAAGAAAAATACCTTTCTCATTTGTTGGCAAACATACTTCATATGCTTCAACACTAGTTTCTCCAAATACTGAAGAAAGTATGTTTTGAAGAACAACGGGTTGAAGCCCAGTTGTGTAGGAATTGATAAGAATAAAAAGTGGTTTGTCGCTTAGAACACCTTTACATAACTTAACAAAGTCAAAAAGATTTTGCTCAATTTTCCACGCTTCGCCTGAAGGTCCTCTACCATAACTTGGAGGGTCCATAATTATTGCATCATAAGTTTTTCCACGACGAATTTCTTTTTCAACAAACTTCTGACAGTCATCAACTATATATCGTATTGAAGCATTTCCTAGTCCTGAAAGCAATGCATTTTCCTTTGCCCTGTCAACCATTCCTTTTGCTGCATCAACATGAGTTACACTTGCTCCAGCACTTGCACATGCAACCGTTGCACCGCCTGTGTAAGCAAACAAGTTTAAAACATTTATTGGGCGATTTGCTGAACCAATAAGTTTAATCATTTCAGCCCAATTGACTGCCTGCTCAGGGAATAACCCTGTGTGTTTAAATCCCATAGGTTTGATTTTAAAAGATAAGTTTTGCCAAGAAATTTGCCATTCATCTGGAAAAGATTTTTTGTTTTCCCAGTGTCCGCCGCCCGTGCTTTCACGAATGTATCTTGCGTTTAGTCTTGAAAAAGTAGACAAATCGTTTGCCCCGCTCCAAATCACTTGTGGATCTGGTCTAAGAAGAAAAACATTTCCCCATCGTTCAAGTTTTTCGCCATCACCTGTCGCGAGAACTTCATAATCTTTCCAATCGGAAGCAATTTTCATTTAGTTCTCCTGTTAATGAGTTTAACAAAACATTTTGTGCCATTTATGTCAAGTTCATCAAAACAATCTTGTTTTTCTTTGGAAACAACAACAGAGTCGGCAAGAGTTCCTGAACCAATTAAGTTTGCAAATTTGTTGAAGCTTGCATTTAGTTCTGAATTTTCTGAAAAGATTTCAATGTTGATATGGTCAGCAATTTCAAATTGTTTTTCTTTTCTTAATGCTTGAATTTTGCTTATAATTTCACGAACATTTCCTTTTTGAACAAGTTCGTCAGAAAGGCGTATATCAAGGACAACAGTGATATCTTCGTTGCTTTGTCCTGAGTAGCCTTCTTTGCTTGAAACTGAAATGAGTACATCTTCATTTGTAATTTCAATTTTTTCATTTGAAACTTCAAATGTAACTTTTTCACCTTTGGTAAGCTCAGCAACAACTTTGCTACTATCGCAACTAGTAAGCCACTCTTTTATTCCACCAAGAAGTTTGCCATACTTTGGTCCAATTGTCTTAAGTTGAGGTTTAAGAGTGTAAGTTATGTAACTACTTGCATTTTTAACAAATTCAACTTTTTCAACATTGAGTTCATCTTTAATAATCGTGATAAGTTCTTCACTCATATGGAAAGGCAAAATGCTTCCAATAATCATTGTTGAAAGTGGTTGACGATTTTTGATTTGACTTGTTGCTCTGGCTGCTCTGCCAAGAGCTACAATTGAAAGAACTTCTTCCATTCCATCTTCCAATTTTTCATCAATAATTTTTTCATCACATTTAGGATATGAACATAGATGAACACTGATAGGAGCATCTTTATCAAATGAACGAACAAGATTTTGATATATTGTTTCAGAAATGAATGGAACAAATGGAGCAATCAATTTTGTTAATCCTTCAAGAACATAATATAGTGTTGTAAAAGCGGAAGTTTTGTCTTCAGCCATTCCACCAACCCAAAATCTTTCACGGCTACGACGAATATACCAATTTGAAAGTTCATCAACAAATTCAACAATTTTTCTTGCACTTTCTGTAATCAAAAAGTTTTCAAGTTTGTCATCAACAAATTTAACAAGTGAATTAAATTTAGAAAGAAGCCATTTATCCATCATTGAAAGATTAACTTTGTCAATTGAATGTTCTTTTGGATTGAATCCATCAATGTTTGCATATAGAACAAAAAATGAATATGTGTTCCAAAGCGTTCCCATAAACTTTCTTTGATATTCACCAAGGTTTTCTTCTGAAAAACTTGTTCCAAGCCAAGGTGAATTTGCAATATAAAAATACCATCTAAGAGCATCAGCCCCTTGATTGTTAAGAATTTTCCAAGGGTCAACAACATTTCCCTTACTCTTGCTCATTTTCATACCGAACTTGTCATTTACAAGTCCAAGAGCAATGCAAGTTTTGTATGGAGATTTGTCAAAAAGAAGTGTACTTATTGCTTGAAGAGAATAGAACCAACCACGAGTTTGGTCAATACCTTCAGAAATGAAATCAGCTGGGAAAGTTCTTTCAAATTCTTCTTTGTGTTCAAAAGGATAATGAATGCTTGCAAAAGGCATTGAACCACTATCAAACCAACAATCCATAACTTCAGGAGTTCTATGCATTGTTTTTCCGCATTTACTACACTTAATTTCTACTGAATCTATGTATGGTTTGTGAAGCTCAATTTCTTCTTTTAAACCAGCCCTTTCCATAAGCTCTTTTTTGCTACCAATACATTCAATGTTATGACATTCATCACAAATCCAGAAAGGAAGTGGAGTTCCCCAATATCTCTCTCTTGAAATTCCCCAATCAATGTTGTTTTCAAGGAAATTACCCATTCTTCCCTCTTTAACATTGTCAGGAAGCCAATTTACAGAACGATTGTTTGCAACAAGATTATCTCTAAGACTAGTTGTTTTAATAAACCAAGATGAACGAGCATAATAAAGAAGAGGTGTGTCACAACGCCAGCAATGTGGATATGAGTGTTCAAATGGAAGTTCAGCAAAAATTAGGTTGTTTTCTCTTTCCTTCAAATCTTCAATAACAATTGGATTTGCTTTTTTTACAGGCATTCCAGTATATCTTCTTGTTCCGTCAACAAATTTTCCATCTGGTCCAACAAGTTGAACAAAAGGTAAATTATATTTTTTGCCAACAGAACTATCATCTTCACCAAATGCAGGAGCAATATGTACAATTCCTGTTCCATCAGACAAAGTTACATAATTATCACATGTGATAAAATATGCATTTTTTTGCTCTCCAGCGAAGTCAAAAAGTGGAACATATTTGGATTTTTCCAAATCTTTTCCAATTACGGTTTTAATAATGATGCCTTCAGGTAAAATTTTGTGTGAGAGTGCTTTTGCAAGCCAAAATTTTTCGCCTTTACTTTCAACCAAAACATATTCTTCTTTAGGATTTACGCAAAGAGCAACATTTGATGGAAGTGTCCAAGGGGTTGTTGTCCAAGCAAGAAAATATGTTTTTTCTTCACCTAAGACAGGAAATTTAACAAATACACTGACATCTTTTACATCTTTATAACCTTGAGCCACTTCATGGCTTGATAGCGCTGTTCCGCAACGAGGACAATAAGGAACAATTTTATATCCTTGATAAATTAGCCCTTTTTTAAACATTTCAGAAAGAGCCCACCATTCACTTTCAATATAATCATTTGTGTATGTAATATATGGGTTTTTCATGTCTACCCAATATCCAACTCTTTCAGAAAGGCTTTCCCACATGCCTTTATATTTCCAAACGCTTTCTTTACATTTTTTAACGAATGGCTCAATTCCATATTTTTCAATTTCTTTTTTTCCATCAATTCCAAGTTGTTTTTCAACTTCCAATTCAACAGGAAGTCCATGAGTGTCCCAACCAGCTTTTCTTGTTACATAAAAGCCTTTCATCGTTTTGAAACGAGGAAAAATATCTTTAATGCTACGAGTAAGAATGTGTCCAATATGAGGGATTCCGTTTGCAGTTGGAGGTCCATCAAAAAATGAAAATGAAGGTTTTCCTTCATTTTGAGAAACTGTTTTTTCAAAAACAGCATTTTCTTTCCAAAAATTGATAACTGAGTTCTCTTCATCAAGAAAATTAAATTTTGAATCTACTTTATCAAACATAACTTACGCGTCCTTTTAAAATATGCAAAAGTATAACCTTTTGGAGTCAATGTGTCAATCATTTAAAGAGTTCATAACCACAAATAACAAAAGATTTGCTTGCAAAACAACAAATTGTTTGTTAGAATGCATAGGCAAATTAATTAATGAATATTTGGTCCCATCGTCAAGTGGCTAAGACACCGCCCTCTCACGGCGGGTTCAGGAGTTCGAATCTCCTTGGGATCACCAATGTAAAAATCACTTATGCTTTAACTCACATAGGTGATTTTTTTAGTAAATAACGAATAGTGCATCAAAATATTTTTTTTTATTAATTTTTTTCATAATTTGAATACGCCATCGTTACGGCTTCTTTCAATCAAATTGTTGCATATAAACATTTTTTATGATAAACTACAAAAGTTTACAAAGGAGCTCAAGTAAAAATGAACAGAAAATCATTTAGTGGAAATAGTAGAGTGGTATGGTTTGACAGAAAAAGATATTTTGGAATGCCACTTTCGTTCACAAGATATATTTTGGTTGAAAAACAAGGTTCTTATTTTAAACTATTTACTTCAACTGGACTTCTTTCAACAATGGATAACGAACTAGATTTGTTTAGAATTGTTGACATCACAGTTCACCGTTCTTTGTTTGACAAAATTTTTGGAGTTGGCACAATTGAACTATATTGTCAAGATGCCAGCAGTGAAACACTATTTATTGAAAAAGTAAAAAATCCGTATCGTGTTCGAGAAATTTTGGTTGAAGCTGTAGCTTCAGAACGCAAGAAAAGAGGTGTTTTGTATTCAGAATTTTTCAATCATTAATAATTTTTTAAAAACAAGTACAATATAATAAATAAAGGAGAAAAAATATGTCACCAGTAGTTATGACCATTTTAATTTTGTTACTCATTGTTGCTTTCACAACAGCCATTGCCTTTGTTGCTTTTTTCACAAAAAAAAGAATGAAACTTGCAAGTCAAAAAAATGTTGAAATTGCAAAAGAAGTTTCAAAAGCTGAAATTAAAACAAAAGACACTAAAACTGAAGTAAAAGCAGCTCCAAAAGCTGAAAAAACAACAAAAGTTACAAAAACAAAAACAACAAAGAAAGCTTAATTAAACAAAAAAGGAAATTCATATGAGTTTCTTTTTTTGAACCTTGTATTATAATAGATTTATTAAATAGGTAGTTATTAGACTATCTTTTTTTAAAAATTTTTATAGATAAAAAAAATCCTTAAGTAAATTAAGGGTTGTTTTTATCTTCTTCCATGTTTTTATCAATTTTGTTCGCTATATTAACAATTTTTCTAAGCCTGTGATTAAGACCACTTTTGGTAAGTTTAATGTTTGACAAACGCAAAAGCTCTTCAAGGCTTTCTTCTGGGTTTGCAAGTCGCATAACAGCAACTTCCTGCAAGTCTGGCGACAAACTTTCAATACCAATTGTGTTTATTATTGTTTCAATTGCGTTGGATTGGCGTATGCTAGCTTCAACGGTTTTTGATATGTTTGCTGAAAGACAATTTGTTTGGCGATTAACCATGTTTCGCATTTCTCTTGCAACAATTTCATTTTGAAGAGCAAGAACACTTGAAGAAGCATCGACAAGAGCGAGAATATCACTAACAAAAGAACTATCTTTAACATACAAAACAAACTGATCTTTTCTTTCAATAATTTTCGTAATAATATTAAAATCAGAAAGAATATATGCAAAATCTGTTAAAAATTGTTTGTTTATTGAAGTAAACTCAATATGATATCCTGTACTAGTTTTTTGAGCTAGATTTTCACTAATTTTGATACTACTTGTTGCACAGCCAATAAAAACACCTTTAACAAAAGCCTTTTTGCAACATTCTTCTTGAATTAAATATTCATCAATTCCTTGAACAAGTTGAATACTACCGTCAATTCTACGAATTATGCCAGTATCAATAAGCATTCTTTCACAACATTCTGTTGGAAAAACAATGCGATAAAAGACCTTTCTACTAACAACAAAATCATCAAATATTTCTACTTTCAATTCTTCACCATACAGTCTTTTAACAATTTTTGAAACATAATCAAAAAGCTCTTTTATGTCAGTGCGTAAAAAGGCCTGAATTGTTTCTCCGCCAAGTTTAAGCTCTCCTGAAGCATGCAATAAACCACTTAAAAAAGCAAATGAACAACAGTCATTTTCAATTTCAGTTTCTAAAATTTGCAATTTGGCTTCTTTGGCGAAGCTGGATTTCATATGTTCTCCTTAAAAATTGAATGATTCACATTTGCAATTCTTTCGTATGGAATTTGAAGGCGAAGTGCAAGATTTGTACCCCTGTTACATTCTCCAACTCTTTCAGGTCTGTGAGCATCGGAATCTATTATAAAGTTGACTTTTTCTTGTGTCATTATGAGAATTTCTTCATCGGTAAAATGGATTCTTTTCCCATTTAATTCAATTAAAACTCCCCTATCTCTTGCCTCACGAGCAACCGTGAGAGCATCGACTTTCATACCATACCCCACATGCGTCAAAACTTTTATACAAGGGTTTTTGTCCATGGCTCTAAGAATGCAATTTGTGTTTTTTTCAATTTGTTTTTTGCTTGTCCCAATTATTGGACTAATTATATTTTTGAAAAACAAATTATAGCTGTCTGACGGAGTTTTTGCCCAAACAAAATTGTGATATCCGCAAAGAACAATGTCAAACATCTCAACTTGTTCACTAGTCAAGTCAATTGTGCCATCAAGAGAAATAAAATTGCTTTCAACACCAAGCAAAACTTTTACACCTGTTTGTTTTGTTGCTTCAAGGCAATCATTTTTAAGCTTGTCCATGTCTGTTAAAGACATACCAAAGGTTTTATGACGAAAACCATGATCTGTTATTGCAATTTCTTTAAGACCTTTTCTTGCAGCAACAATTGCATTGTCAAGAACAGTTCCAGATCCATGCGAAAAAATTGTGTGTGTGTGATAATCACCGTATAAAATCATTATTTATCTCCAAAAAATTCAATTTCTTTTTCTAACATTACCCCAAACGACTTGTAAACCTTATCTGTTATTAATTGTATCAAATTTTCTATATTTTGGCAAGTTGCATTTTTTTTATTAATAATGAATCCGGCATGTTTTTTTGATATTTCTGCATCGCCTACTTTCAAACCTTTTAGTCCTAGATCATCAATTGCTTTTGCAGGATAAAAAATTTCATTTCTCTTAAAAACGCTTCCTGAACTTGGAAATTCCAATGGTTGTGATGATTTTCTTTTTTGCAAATATTCCATTTGCTTGGCTTGAATTTCAGGCCCTTTTCCCATAGAAAGTTTGACAGTGCAAGAAAGAACAATCAAATTTTTGTCTTTAACTGTTGAAGATCTGTAACCAAAGCTTAATTCATCTTTATTTATTATTAAAATTTCTTTTCCGTCATATACTTCAATTTTGGTAACGAACTCACCCCAATTATGTCCATATGCACCTGCATTCATGTAACAAGCACCGCCGACAGTCCCTGGAATTCCAAAAGCCCATTCAAGCCCTGAAAGTTCATTTAATGCACAAAACATACCAACAGCAAAAAGCGACATTCCCGCACCAAAAGTTGCTTCGTTTTCATTTTTTGAACCACCCCCAAACAATTTGCCAAGTGCGATTATCAAGCCATTATAACCACCATCTCTAATGATAATATTTGATCCATTTCCAATAACCCTATATGGCAAATTCAAAGATTTTGCCGTTTCAATTGCATTAATTAACTGATTTGATTCTTTAACACAAACAAAAGCACCCGCAGTTCCGCCAGCTTTCATTGTGGTGTGTTTTTTCATACACTCGTCAAAACGAACACCCTTAATTCTATCACTTAAGACTGCTTTTATTAAATCATTCATTCATTACAAATATGAAACTTTTTTATTTTTTGTTAACCATTTGTGGCAAAAATATAGAAAATAATTCATGAACTCAACAATTTTTTTGGATTATCTTGAAATTTTTTAATCTAAAAAAAGAAAGAATTTATCTCTCTTTTTAGCAATTTACAAAATTATAATGTTTTATCTCCAAATATTTTTGCAGGTTCACATTTTGAAATCACACTTTTTTTACCAAACCCAACTTTGAATTTTCCTTTTTCACAATTAAGTATCCAATTAAATTCATTTGTTTTTTTAATTCCATCAAATGAAGTGTTTGTAAGTGTAAATTTAACCAAATTCAATCTAATAGGTTCTTTTATACTCTTTTCTTTCAAAGCTGGAATTGAATCAATGTTTTTTGAAATCGAAAGCTCAACAATTTCTTTGTTTCTTTTTCTATCCACTTTGAAATGTCGCAAATTTAAACCTTTGTTATTATCGAGCACTGCTTTCCAATTTCCAAATTCAATAAAATCTTTTTTTTCATTTATTTCTTCAACAACAATTTCAGGTACTTTTTTCAAAAATTCTTCAAGCATTTTAGACTGTCTATTTTTTTTACTTAAAGCCCCTAACACTGAAAACATTAACCGATCATCAAATATTTTATCCATTTCATTTTATCATAAATCATTTCAAATTTATGAATAAACTCCTTTTTTATTGAAAATTTAATTTTATTTATTTTTCTTTTTTACATTTTAATCAGCTAAAGATTTATCTAAATTTTTAGCTTTGACTTTGTTTTTATCAAAAATTATTTTAAATTTATTTTTATCAAAACCCAAGTTCCAATTGTATGTATATGTGAAAATTTTTCCATCTATAAATTGTTTGTTAATCTTTAAACATGCTAAATTCAATTGCTTTGGATTTGAATTTTTTTCCTTTAATGCAATAAGCGAACGAGCAAGGTAACCATTAAGTTCAAGATTAGTTGAAATTTTGTTTTTGTTTTTATCTTGACAAGAGTTGCTTACATTAATGTTGTATGCACCTTTAACAATTGCACTGGCTTTCCAATTACACAGTTCAACACAAGGTTCAAAATTGTTAATTTTGTTAAGCACAAATTGAGGTATTCTATTAATAAAATCATCAAGCAATTTTGATTCTTTGTTTTTTTTACCTATAATGCTATAAATGGAAACCATCAATTCATTAGCAAAAACTTTATTCATATTACCTCATATAATAATATTTTTTCACAATGAGTCATCTTTTGAATGTCGAAGAATTTCTTTTATCAATTTTTTTATATTATTTTAAAAATCTAATAATTTCTTTATTATTTTGTTTTAAATTAATTTTTTCAGAAAACATTTTTTTGAAAGCTCTAAAATAAACAAATAACAATAAATTATTTAAACTAAATCATGAACTCTTTCTTTTGCAATTTCTTGTATGTTCTTTTCCGCACTTGTTGTAATAACAAAATTATTATTACAAAAGCCAATATCCCATTTGCAAGAAAGTGTCTTGGTTACACCTTTGGAATCACTTTCTTTAATATTAAGCTTAACCAAATCTGTTTTAGTTACTTTTTTTGTTTCTAAATCCAAAATTGAATCAAGGTCAAAACCAACAATTTCAATGTCGATATTTGTTTTTGTACTATATAAAATTTTTGTTCTATGAATTTTTAAAATTGGATTTTCTCCATCACTTAAAGATCCATTCCATGTTCCATCTTTAAGAAAGTCGCAATGTTTTTTATTCATTAATTCACTTATAAATTCAATGGGCATAATGTCCAAAATCTTCTTAAATTCTTTTACACCTTGAGTTTTTTTGCTCAAAACAGCATCTACTGAAAAATCAATATCACAATTGTTGAAATAATTAAACATAAAAATCTCCTTTGTTTGGTTATATTGTAACATGCATTTATCAAAATTTCAATATATTGAATTTTTATTAGTTTTTTCTTAAAAAGTTACAAAGAAAAATCAAAAAATAGGTTGATTATTTTTCATCTATTTTTAAAAGTATATTATCAAAAATAACTAGTTACTTTTAATTCTTAATTTAAAAAACATGATTAATTAAATTTAAGTATTGAATTATACTAATGATTGTGATAAGTTTATATTGACAAAATAAGGAGACTAATTATGTTTATTGAAAAACTTTCTGAAGAAGATATTGTAAATTTCGTAAAAGAACAAATTAATAAAAATTACAAGATTAAAATTGAACTTCCAAAAAGCATTGTTAAATCCAAATATATGAGTGATACATTCGTGTATAATTTTGAACCAATCAAGCGATTAAATAACTCCATTATTGTTAAAGCTGAAGGAAAATGCTTAACTAAAGATAAAGAAAAATTCAGTTATAGAAACAATGAAATGTTTTACACTTTTCGAGATTTTGACTATGATTACAACATGGTTATTCGTTTAAAAAAAGAACCACAAATTGAATGGTTAAAATTTATGTACAGCAAATTTGGAGAAGATTACAAAAAAGCATTTGTTGAAAATAGAAAAGAATTAAAAACCGAAAAAAATAATACAATTGATGAAATGACAAAATTAGCAGTAAAAAACTCAATGGAATCTTATGTTTTTGATAATTAAAAATTTCAATATTTTAGTATATAAATTAAAACAATAATAAATTTGAAGCAAAATAATGATTTAACAAAATCAAAATTAGCTCAATAATATTATTAAAAAACACCATTTAATGGTGTTTTTATTTTATTCCCCAAAAATCTTATTGTAAGTTTTGCCTGCAATTTGTCTTTCTTTTTGGGTTAAAGGTCTTTTAAATTCATTTTGCATTTTTTCAAAAAATTTTTCTTGCTTAATTGTTTTTTCTAATGAACGCAAAAAATTATTCAAAGCATAAATTTCCTCACTTAAATCAACACCACAAGTTTTGGCAGCAATAATTTTTGTTTCAGTAGCTTTATAAATATTTACTAATTTTTCGATATAAGTTTCTTCTTTCATTATAAAATCTCCTAAATTACATATAATAATAATTGTCGTCTATTCGTTTTAGTTCCAATCTGATTTTTGGTCTATCTCTGTCAAAATCTTGAACCAATTCAACTATTTTTGCAATTTTTTTTATATCTTTTCCTGAAATTAATTCATTCAAATCACTTAAATCAAAAACATCTTTCATTGTTTTAATTTTTAGTGTTGTAAAATATTTTTTCTTTGTCAAAACATCAAACCAACAAAATCCGCCGTTATTTTGTTTAGTTTTGTAAAACAGTCTTTGTTTCGTTCTTTTAATGATTTCACGGGATATACTATTGTTACCTACTTCAATATCTCCTAGCTCACAACCAATGCCAATTTCAAAATTTTCTATGTCATATTTTTTCAAAATATCACCTCATAAAAATTATTTTATCACAAAAATCAAAAACTTCAATGCATTTTTAGAGATCAGAAATTTTTAACTAATTGTAGTTTATTAAGCAATGATTTCTGATTCAATTGCTTTAAAGATAGTTTCTAGTATTTTAATGAAATATATTTTTTCATAAACTATATTTATGAGTTACCAAATTAAATCTCTTTGTATATGCTTAAAATTCAATTTTATTTTTGGTCTATCCTTATCAAAATCTTGAACTAATTCAACTATTTTTGCAATAGTTTTTGCATCTTCTGCAAAAATTGTTTGCATATTGCTAAGGTCAAAAGCATCTTCCACGGCTTTTACTTTGAGTATCATATGATATTTTTTATTTGTTAGCACATCAACCCAACAAAAATCGCCGTCAGTCCATTCAATTTTATAAAAAAGTTTTTCTTTTGTTTTATTAACAAATGTAGTGATTTTATTTTTTCCTTTTCCGACATCTTCTAATTTACAGCCAATGCCAATTTCAAATTTTTCTATGTAAAAATTTTTCAAAATATCACCTCATATGTGTATTTTATCATATTTATCATAAGTTTCAATAGCATTTTCAAAAAAACGAAAAAGCTTATATCTAATTGTACTTTTTTAAAGAAAATGATAAAATCATAGTTATGATAAAAAAAGAAAAATCTTGTGAATATTCCGAAATGGCTAGTTTTTATGATGTCTTATATTGTGGCAAAAATTATCAAAATGAAGTGCAATTTATAAACAATTTTATTAATGATAAAGTAAAAACTTTAATTGATTTGGGTTGTGGAACGGGCGAACACTTAAAAGAACTTTCCAAATTAAACTCAAAAATTAACCTAACGGGTTTAGACTTAAATGTGGAAATGTTAGAAGTTGCTAAAAACAAGAATAAAGGGAACTTTTTTCAAGGTGACATTCTTGATTTTATATCAAATAAAAAATTTGACTTTGCAATTTCAATGTTTGCAGTTTTAAATCACCTAAAAAGTTATAAACAATTTAAAAAAGCACTTTGTAACACCAAAGAACTTTTGAAAGAAAATGGTGTATTTATTTTTGATTTACACAACCCTTTAAAAAATGGATGCAAGGTTGATGAAATAAACAAAATTAAACGATTTATGCAATGGAAAATCAACAAAATATTTGGCATTGAAAAAACAAATATTACTTATGAAATTAATGGCAAAACTTATAAAGCAAAACATACATTCAAAATCTATAAAATTAATAAGCTTAAAAAAATCATTGAGAAGAAGGGATTTAAAATTCTAGGAATATATGAAAATTACACTTTGAATTATGCAACAGAAAAATCAAAAAATTTGCAATTCGTTTTGCAAAAAAACTGTTAATAAAAGAGCTACGAATTATTGTAGCTCTTTTATTGCTTCAATCAATGTATCTTTCAAGTTGTTAAACGGAGTTTTATTTAAAACTTTTTCGTAAAGCTTATCAAGATAATAATGTTTGTCAGAATCATTTGGTCGTCCATAAATTATTGGTTTGCCTGAACTAACATAAAATCCAAATTCAACATTTGTTGACATGGCAGGAAGTTCAGGAAATTTTCTTGGTATCCAAAAAACAATTACTGAACTTGAATGTAGTGCATTCCATTCCCATTCAAACTGTGCATCTTTTTCCACAAATCCTTTCATTTTTTCGTATTCAGGAACATACACAATTCCATCAAAATTAAGTTCATTCAAAATCGAAATTGCTTCTTTTCGCCAACTTTCTTTTTTCAAGTCTGCTTCTTGTTCTTTTCTAATTGTTGGTCCTGCTAAAAATATTGATGATTTCCCTTTTAACACAATATTATCAGAATAATTGACTATCATTTTGCCCCCTATATTTTGTGTATCTAATAATTTTTAAAGTTCAGCAAAATTAAAACGATTATATAAATATATGTTTATAACAATTTTTAAAAATTATAGTCAGTTTTAGTTAATTTTATCAAATAAAAATTTGGCTTTTTTGTTAAGATATACAATAATAGCATAGGACAAAATCATATATAAAACAATTAATAAGATACTATACAAAGATATACTAATCAAACTTTGCAACAAATTTAGATAGAGTATGGTTGGAATTGAACCAATAGAAAGCCCAATCAACATACAAATTAAAACACTGCTACTTTGTTTTACCATTGCAATTTCATTTGTCCAATTAACATTGCATTTATTCAGATTGATAACAACACCAATAAGTGCTGACAAAACAATTGAAACAAACATAAGAGCAAAAATTATTAAAGTTTCAAAAATTGATAATTTCAAGCCTAAACAAATAATGGTTACGCCAATAATGTCAGGTATTACATTCAAAATAACCATGGCAAGGATTTTGCTGATTATAATTTGTGTAAGACTAATAGGCATGTTTTTAAGAAGCCAAAAACTGCTACCTTCAAGAGAAAATGAAGTTGATGTGGTGCTTGCTAAAAGGTTAACCGCAGGTACAATTATTAAAACAACTGCAAACGGTGAAAAGCTAGAAAACATTTCTCCAAT